>Ga0209633_10002044_pt1 | contig 19982 bp, 16 predicted proteins | sample Cruoilmetagenom1_FD_187290 | JGI IMG/M metagenome (GOLD analysis project Ga0209633, IMG submission 187290) | Oil polluted marine microbial communities from Coal Oil Point, Santa Barbara, California, USA - Sample 1 (SPAdes) (version 2) | ecosystem: Environmental > Aquatic > Marine > Oil seeps ... | reverse complement strand
GGATCATCGAGGTAAGGCGTGGCAACCGAGAGGCGGTACTTGAGCGGAATCTGCTCGAGACTGCTGACCGCTGTTGCGCGAACCAGCGGATCGGAATGTTTCAGGGCCGCCAACGTCGGCTCCAGCGCTTCGTGTGCCGGGAAATAGGGGCGCAAATGCTCCAGCGCCGTCGCTGCCAGAATTGGGGGCGTCTGAGGATTCCCTGCCAGTTTGGCAAGCGCTCCCCCTGCCTGTGGATTCCCTGCGCGCGCTGCTGCAATCACAACCGCCGGCACAATCTCTGCCTCAGTTTTGGATCCATACCACTTCTCGACGGCGGCTGTTGCCCAGCTAGCGGATTGATCCTGGTGACAGCCATTGCAGGCATTGGGAATGCCGATAGCCTCAGTCAGTTTCGGCGAGGGAATTTTGAAGCTGTGATCACGTCGCGGATCCACCTCCATGTAGGTGGTTGCAGGCATGTGGCAGCTGACACACAGGGCTGCCTCACCATCCTGCTTGTGAAAGTGATGCTCCGGAGAGTCGTATTTTTTTACCTGCAGCGTCGGGAAATCAGAGCGAGGCGCGGGGGAGTGGCACTGCACACAGAGTGCGTTGCCTTGCAATTTGAGTTTGTTGCTGTGCGGATCATGGCAATCGCTGCAGCGTACCCCCTGCCGGTGCATTTTGCTTTGCAGAAATGAGCCATAGACATAGACCTCGTCAAGGATCTGTCCATCGGCATGATAGAGACCGGGGAGCAGGGTTGACGGCATAAAATCATCCAGAAACGGACGTCCGTGGCCGTCGACTGCACTCACCTGATGACGTCGCGAGTGGCATCGGGCGCAGCTATCGACCTGGTAGTTGGCGTCATTGTTGCGGTAGTCAACCAGCAGCCCCATGTCAGCTTGCGAGTGGTCTGCTCCCTGCTGCGCCTGGCGCGCCCACTTCACATGCTTCTCACCCGGACCGTGACAGGCCTGGCAGCTGACGTTGATCTCACTCCAGGTTGTGCTGTAGGTGTCTGTTTTGGGATCGTAGTTTTTTTGCAGATCTGTGGAGTGACACTCCGCGCAGCGGTTATTCCAGTTATAGGCCCTGCCTGTCCAGTGGAGCGGATCACCGGGCTTTACCTTCTCCTCCGGCACCAGCTGAAACCAGCGCTGACCTCCGTCGGCAGCCGTGCGACTATCCCAGGCAATGGTCAGAGTCTGAATCTTTCCCTTGGGAAGCTCCACCATGTACTGCTGCAGCGGAACGACGCCAAAAGTATACTTGACTTCAAAATCCGCCCTCTCTCCCTGCGGTCCCAGGGCATTAACGTAGTATTTATCTGCTTTGCGGAAGAACCGGGTCACCTCGCCGTCGTGGGTAAATTCGACATTGTTGAAATCCCCAAGCACACTCTGCTCATTGGCAACCTGCATCGCCAGGTCATGGTGTGAACCTTTCCAGGCCTCTGCCTCGGCAGCGTGGCACTCAGCGCACACGGCGCTATCGACAAATCCCTTTCCGGGAAGCTTATGCGCTGCGTCGGCAATAGCAACTCCATTAAATGCTATGAGGAGCAACACGAGGGGTAACATTCTTGTTAACATTGAACAGTGCATAGTGATAAACAGAAGCTTCTATTATTAATGACGCGAGTATTGTACATTCTATCCTGCTAAATCTTTCAGCAAACTTAATCGGCCTTGCCGGACCCCCTAACAGGAGAAAAACCACGTGACAGATGAAAAACCCCAACTTTATGTCTCGATCTACTATGTCAACGGCGAGACCCAGACATTTGGATTCGAGCAACAGCTGCCCGATCACGCCATCTCCGGCCGCCTCGACGACATCATGAAATCAGGCTACCTGATGTTTGAGTCAGAGGATATTCTTACCGTCATCCCCCTGACCAATGTACTGCGCATCGACCTCGCTCCTGTACCTGACGCTCTGCCCGATACAGCGATCAAAAACGTCACATTCCACTCCTGAGCAGTGCGCAACTAAACTTTATAAACCAACATTATCACTATGAGTAATCATCAAATCAGTTTTAACTACCTCTCCCAGGAGGATCTGCTTGAGGCTGGCTGCTTCGATATTCGCATGGCCATCGAGATCGCCGAGAAAACCATGCTTGCCTTTGTGCAGGATCGCATCCTGTTTCCTGAAAAAATCGTTCAGATTTTCAGCCACTCCTCCCAGGAACGCATCAACTGCCTGCCTGCCACCCTGCTCGATGAGAAGGTTTGCGGGGTCAAATGGGTCTCGGTGTTCCCCCAGAACCCCTCACGTCATCAGGTGCAGAACCTCTCCGCCATCTTTGTACTGTCAGAGATCGAGAAGGGCTTTCCGATTGCCGTCATGGAGGGGACACTGGCATCCAATATGCGTGTTGCCGCGATGGGCGCCATCGCAGCCAAGCACCTGTCGCGCAAGCAGAGTGAGGTGATCGGCTTTATCGGCGCCGGCGAACAGGCAAAGATGCATCTGCTGTCGATGAAAGTGGTGCGCCCTTCACTCAAAGAGTGTCGCGTCGCAGCGAAAACTGTTGCAGAGGAGCAGCAGTTTATCGATGAACTCTCACCGCTGTTCCCTGATATGCGATTCGTTGGCGCACAAACCCATGGGCGTGCGGCAATGGACGGGGCCGACATCCTTGTCACGGCCACCAGTGCTCAGGCGCCCCTGCTGAAGGCGGAGTGGATGAAGGAAGGTGCCTTCTACAGCCATATCGGCGGCTGGGAGGATGAATACGCTGTAGCGCAGCAGTGCGACAAGATCGTGTGCGATGACTGGGAGACGGTCACCCATCGCACCCAGACACTAAGCCGCATGTACTCCGAGGGACTACTTTCAGGCGCTGATATCCATGCAGATCTGCATGAACTTGTTTCCGGCTCTAAACCTGGAAGGGAAAATGAGCGCGAACGCATCTACTTCAATGCCGTAGGGCTCGCCTATATCGATGTAGCTATCGCCCAGGCGATGTATCAGCGTGCGACTTCTGCACATATCGGCACCGAACTTGACCTGCAGCAACGCATGATATTCGAACATACTGATATACTAAGCCGCGTACGGCTGTAGTCGCCGCGTTGATTCACTGCTCGCAACAACAAATTGCAGGGCGTCAATAAGCGCAGCGCATTACGCCGCATGGAAAGGCGTATTGTGCTGCGCTTACTGCACCCTACGTCCGGGGTTAGCTTCAACTCAATGCCTATTTTTGAGCCTCTATGTTCAAACGACTCGATGAATCACCTCCGCAAACTGTCACCGTTATCATCAACGGCCGCAGTGTTGCTGTTCCCCAGGGAGAGACCGTAGCCGCCGCTGTACTGGCGGAAAACATCGGCTACACCCGCACTACCCCGGTCAAACAGCTGCCACGCGCCCCTTTCTGCATGATGGGAGTCTGCTTTGACTGCCTTATGGTAATAGACGGAGTTCCCAATCAACAGGCCTGCATGGTGCAGGTACATGACGGCATGCGCATCGAGCGCCAGCATGGGAGCGGGGTCTGAATTTCATGAAGGATCATTATCAACTCGTGATCATTGGCGCAGGTCCAGCCGGTCTTGCAGCGGCAACAGTTGCTGCTGATCACGATGTTGAAGTGCTGGTGCTCGATGAACAGCCTGCTCCCGGCGGCCAGATTTTTCGCGCTATCGAAACCGCACCAGCGGAGCGTGCAGAGATGCTGGGGCCGGAGTATCGCCGTGGTGAAAAGCTGGTCACCGCTTTTAACAACAGCTCCGCACGCTATCTTCCCGATACGCAGGTGTGGTCTCTCTCCGCGCAGAGAGAGATCGGTGTGATTCATCAGCAGCAGGCACGTATGATTTCCGCCGACCAGGTGCTGATCGCCAACGGCGCATTCGAACGTCCCGTGCCATTTCCCGGATGGACGCTGCCGGGCGTGATGAATGCCGGAGCTGGGCAGATACTCTTCAAGGGCAGCGGCATCGTGCCCTCTGACGGCGTCGTTCTCGCCGGCTCAGGACCATTGCTGCTGCTGCTGGCATGGCAATACCTGCGCGCTGGCGTCAAGGTCAAAGCCGTTCTGGATACCATCTCCAGGGTCAACTACGTCAAGGCCCTGCCCAAACTGCCCGGCGCGTTGCTGGCGCACCATCATATTACCCAGGGTCTGCGCTACCAGCAGACATTGAGGCTTGCAGGCGTCAGGCTGCACAACGGCATCCGTGACCTGCAGGCACATGGCACAAAGTCTCTTGAGTCCATCAGCTACCGTCACAAAGGAAGCAAACACTCGCTCAAGACAGACTCCCTGATGATTCACTTTGGAGTCATCCCCAACATCCACCTCAGCCAGGCTGCCGGCTGCGACCATTCATGGCACAAGCGCCAGCAGTGCTGGAGACCCGAGCTGGACAAGTGGGGAAGCAGCAGCATAGACGGCATCCTGATTGCAGGCGATGGCGGCGGCATTGGCGGAGCACGAACCGCTGAACATGCAGGACGCATATCTGCTTTCAAGATACTGCGCAATCTGGGAATCCTGAATCAACGTGAGAGCAAACTTGAAGCCGCCCAGGACAGAAAATGGATGAAGGCGGATCTGCACATTCGGCCATTTCTTGAAAAGCTGTTTCGCATCCCTGACAGCATGCTCAAAGTCCCGCATGACAACGCCGTCGTGTGCCGCTGTGAAGAGGTGACGGCCGGGGAGATCCGCTCTGCAATCGCTGACGGACACAGCGACAGCAACCAGGTGAAATTTCTCACCCGCTGCGGCATGGGGCCGTGCCAGGGACGACAGTGTTCACAGGCCGTGGCCCATATTGTCGCCGATAAAACCTCCATTCCTTTGCAGCAAAGCGTCCAATTCCGCATCCGTCCTCCGCTCAAGCCATTGACGCTGGAACAGCTTGCAAGCCTCTACCCGGACGAGACAGAATGAAGAGTGATGTCGTCATCATCGGCGGCGGCCTGATGGGCTCCTCGACGGCGCTGCAGCTTGCCATGCGCGGCATCCACTGCACCGTTCTGGAGAAAGAGAGCCCCGGTCGCCATGCATCGGGGGTCAATGCCGGTGGACTGCGCCAGCTCAACCGCACTCCGGCGGAGATCCCGCTGACGGTCGAAGCTGCAAGGATGTGGCGCAACATCGAGTCACTGGTGGGTTCTGATTGCGATACACGCTTTCCCGGTCAGCTGAGGGTAGCTGAAAGCGCCCATGATCTCGACCTGCTGGAACAGCGCGCAGCGATGGTGCGCTCACTGGGCTATACACATGAAGAGATGATCGGTCGCGAAGAACTCTTCCAACTGGCTCCGGCATTGGCGCCGCACTGTGTCGGCGCCCTGATCTGCCGAGATGACGGCTATGCGCGCCCGTTTCACGCACTCACCGCTTTTCGCCGCAAGGCACGTTCACTGGGAGTGGAGTATCGCGTCAACACCATTGTTGATGCGGTCGAGCGGGAGCGGGACGTATGGCGGGTGACGACCAGGAAGGGGGAGTTTCAGGCACCTGTACTGGTCAATTGCGCCGGCGCCTGGGCAGGAAACATCGCCGCTTCCCTGGGTGAACCCGTGCCGTTGAAACCCGGCGCACCGATGATGATGGTGACAGAACGCCTGCCGCACTTCATCGATCCTGTCATCGGCTCCGCCAGCCGCAAGCTCTCGTTCAAACAGATGCAGAACGGCACCCTGCTGATTGGCGGCGCGCACATGGCAAGCCTCGATTTTCGCAAGCAAACCAGCGATATCAAATGGCCGAAGCTGGCGGTGAGTGCGCGCAGCGTCATGGCGCTGTTTCCGCAGTTAAAGAATGTCCGCATCGTTCGCACCTGGGCGGGGATCGAGGCCTTTATGCCTGACAACCTTCCGGTGATCTGCAAAAGCAGCACCGCCGAAAGTGCCTGGCACGCCTTCGGGTTTTCAGCCCACGGCTTTCAACTCTCACCGCTGATCGGCAGGATACTTGCCGAACTGATCGTTGACGGCAAGAGCGACTTCCCGATTGAACCTTTCAATATCACAAGATTCCAACCCCTTTGAAAAGGTCTAACAGGCGAATGCCGCGCAAGCATGAATGACTGTAGTTGCTCCAGATATTCAAACATCGTCATTAACGCTTAGCGTAACCGGGCAGCGGGGTTACGTGTTGCTTTCAAATTCCTCCGTCAGATTCGCCACTCCTGTTCTCGCGTTTGTTCGCTGTCCGGCTATGCACCATGTCAGTCTATCCTGATGACTACCTCTTCAATCACCCCGGTAAATTTGAAGAGAGGCTTGTAGCTGGAAGTCACGGGTTGTCCACTGCCTTATCTAAACCAAAGGTGTCGATGCCGAAGCGACCTCCGACTGTCGCCATCACCTTCTCTTCTGCGGCTCAACAGTCATTCGACCGGATTTCTCAATTGACATGAGATGGCCGGTCTCTTCTTCATCGGATTTCCATGTTGCCTTCATCAAATATACAATAGGTATTCCCGTTTAGCATCTTCAATGGATTGGAACTGTCGATATATTTATCAGTGCCACATTGCCATGAAAAATCGAAATAGAGTAAACACTCTGGCCGCAAGCCTTCTTGCCCTGACTGTGCTCAACACAGTGGAGGCTGACAATGTCAGAATTCTTGCTGCGGATTTTCATAACAGCGGAGGCGACAACTGGTCGATGAAGGTGACTCTGAAACATGGTGACACAGGCTGGGATCACTACGCGGATAACTGGCGGGTCGTGGATGGTGAGGGCAATATTCTGGGTGACCGTGTTCTCCTCCACCCGCATGTCGATGAGCAGCCCTTTACCCGCAGTCTGGGTGATGTGGAGGTGCCGGTGGGAACCACGACCATTTTCATTGAGGCCCACGACAAGGTGCATGGTTGGACGCCATCCCGACTGAAGGTGGATCTGAGCAAAGTCACAGGTGGACATTTGAACGTCAAAGCTAAGTAATTTTGAGGTCGAATCGAACACCAGGGGAGATTGATTAGGTGGGGCAAGTGATTAGCATTCACTCATTTACCAATTCCCACACTTCACGCGAAATAGGGAGCCAATGAATGATGAGATCCATAAAACACAATCCGGGTAAAGTTCATGCTCATGTTTCTGAAAGAGGATATTCGAATCTTCTTGCAGCCATTATTACCCTTGTCACGATTCTCAACCTGGGAACGGGTTGTACGAACGATTTACCGTCGACCAGCTTCGTAGAGCCCATAGACGCCTGTACCCTTTTGACCAAAACGGATGCCGAAGCTGTGCTGGAAATTGCTCTACAAGAGCCTCGAAAAAATCAGTATGGAGGGGAAGAAGCCTGGATATCCAATTGCAACTATGATTCGATCCCTGATGAGGCGCAGATACGACATGCGGGATTGCTATTGGGCCCACATCATTCACCTGAAGGGCCATCCAGAGCCTATGCTGACTATGATGCTTCATTGATGTCTGAGTTGGGAAATGACTTCAAGATGGAAGTCATCGAAGGCTTTGGAGATAAGGCTGGTTGGTTTGATGATGGATTAGGAGGTCAATTGACGATATTTCAAGGATCATTCAGGCTTATTGTAAGCTCCAGCGAAACAGACGCCAACACCTCGCTAAAAAACCAGAAGCTGTTGGCAAAAAAAGTACTGGAGCGTTTATTGCTTCCAGAGAAAGATTGACGTATGCCATAAAGATCAGCGTTCTGCAGCTTCTCAAGATTTCCCGATATGTTGACCGGTCCTTTTTTCACTGCCTATGAATGTGCTGAAGAAGTGTTGCGTCGACCAGTTGAACCCACCCTCCAAACCAGTCAATAGAAAGTTCATGGATACCTCGAATTGCTTCCGGCTATTTTACAGCCGGAAGCGTTCCAGTATGGTTGGATGGGTTACTGGCGACTCTGGGCGCTTTTCATCTGATTGATGACACCATCGACGCTTAACGAGTCACCTGATGTAGGCGGAAATTCCTTGAATGTCTCCAGAAACTTCGACACGTACGCCTGGGCGGGAACAAACATCCACATCTGGTCGGCATAGAAATTGCGGACGTACAGGGCGGCATCCGGACCGACCTCGAAGGGATCCATTCTCAGGTTGACGATCAGCGGCCAGCTCGGCGTCTTGCGATAAGCTTCATTGATGGCGCCTTCCATAATGGTGAAATGCACCTTCCAGTCCTTGTAGCGAAGGGCGTTCATGTTGCCGGCAGCATCAAAGTAGAAGATCTCATTTCTCTTGCCGGGACCTTTTCCGGAGAGCAGGTCTACCTGGTTATAACCATCGAGGTGCGCCTTGAAGGTCTTGCCGTTGGCTTCATGGCCCTTCAGCAGCTTCTCCTTGACGTCCGGCTCGCCAGCAGCGGCCAGCAGGGTCGGCAACCAGTCTTCATGGGAGAAGATGTCATTGATCACCGTTCCGGGTTTCACGGTTCCCGGCCATCTGACCATCATTGGCACGCGGAAACCGCCTTCCCACGTAGTACCTTTTTCGCCGCGGAATGGTATGGTGCCACCGTCCGGCCAGGTGAACTTCTCCGCGCCGTTGTCGGTGCTGAAGACAACGATGGTGTTGTCGGCAATGTCGAGTTCATCCAGCTTGTCCAGCAGTGCGCCGACGCCATCGTCGAGCTCCATCATGCCGTCGGCATACATGCCGTAACCAGACTTGCCTTTGTACTTTTCACTGAGGTGAGTCCAGACATGCATACGGGTGGAGTTGTGCCAGACGAAGAAGGGCTTGCCCGCCTTGTGGGCTCTCTCGATGAAATCGAGACTTCCTGCCAGGAATTCGCTGTCTGCTGTCTCCATGCGCTTGCGGGTCAGCGGGCCGGTGTCGTCGATCTTGCCATCTGCGGTGGCTTTCAGCACCCCCCTGGGTCCAAATTTTTTGTGAAATTCAGGGTCCTTGGGATAGAACTCGCTCTCAGGCTCCTCTTCTGCATTCAGGTGGTAGAGGTTGCCGAAGAACTCGTCGAAGCCATGGGCTGTCGGCAGGTGTTCATCCCGATCGCCCAGGTGGTTTTTGCCGAACTGCCCGGAGACGTAGCCATAGTTTTTCAGCAACTCCGCAATGGTGGGATCCTTATCCTGGATACCCTGCTTCCCGCCCGGCATGCCGATGGTCAGCAGGCCGGTACGGAAAGGATGCTGGCCGAGGATAAATGAGGCGCGACCGGCGGTACAGCTCTGCTGGGCATAGGCGTCGGTGAATATTGCGCCCTCACTGGCGATGCGGTCGATATTTGGGGTACGGCCACCCATCATGCCGTTATGGTAGGCGCTGATGTTCCACATGCCAACATCATCGCCCCAGATGACGAGGATGTTGGGCTTGTCTGTTTTTGCAAAAGCATTTGTTGCGGTGAATGCATATGCCATCACCAATGACAAAAGCAGAATTATATTTTTTCTCATTTCGATCTCCTCTGAGGTAATCATGAACGTCAACAGGGTAAAACCTGTATCTGATTAATTAAAGCATGATAATATTTTATGTCCAATGAATTATCTGCATGTATTTGATACGCTTGACGCATGATAGAGACACGCTTACTCCGCAATGCAGTGATGCTGGCCGAGCACCGCAATTTTGCCCGGGCGGCAATAGTGCTCAATATCAGCCAGCCTACTCTCACCCGCAGCATCCAGTTGCTGGAAAAAATAGTTGGAGAGCGTCTGTTTGATCGCGCCTCAAGAACCGTCCTTCCCACGCAGGCAGGCGAGATCATCCTCAAACATGCCCGCATCATACTTTCTTCAACAGAAGCCATGCAGGAGGAGATTGGACGGCATCAGGGGATATTGGAAGGTTCTCTCTGTATCGGCTCCGGTCCATATCCCGCAAGTGCATTGGTGGCACCGGCTCTCGGCCTGTTTTGCAAGCGCTACCCCGGCATTGATATCCACATCACCGTGGACGACTGGTCTCAATTCCCTGGTCGATTGACGCAAAAGGATTTTGATTATGCGCTGATGGAAACCAGTCAATTGGATGCTTCCCGGGATTTTGAATTGACCCGATTGAATCGTCATCCAGGTTTCTTTTTTTGCAGGCATGACCATCCTTTGCGAGAAAAGGAGGGTCTGACCATCAGTGATTTGTCACAATTCCCTTTGATTCTCACCACTCTGCCAAAGCGACTATCGGATTTGTTCGACCGATTGTTTTTTCCAGGCGGAGACGCAAGTGCTTCAAGCAGGAAACTGGAGAATCTTACCAGCAACGATCTGGCAACAATCAAGGCCACGGTATCTCAGAGCGATTCGATAAGTATAGGGACATACGGTGCATTAGCATCAGAATTGGAAGTTGGCCTTCTTGTGGCTTTGCCTTTTCGTATTCCAGAACTGGAGTCTAATTACGATATCGTCAAGAGAAAAGGGCTCTCTTTATCTCCTGCAGCACGGGCTTTTATTGAAATTTTGATTGAAACAGATAAGGAACAGTCCATTGAAGAGAGTGCTCTGATCGAGTCGCTGGGACCAGAAATAACAAGCTAGGATTTATGGTGAAGATAAACTGCTGTTAACATAAACGGCGCTTGAATGAGGAAAAAAGCGGCGGCAAATACAACCAGTTCTGTATTGCCAAGCAAGGTTGCGCCAACAACTGTCACAATTGCCAAGTTGCGTACGCTGAATTCGACCATCAAAGTGAATCTATCCGCAGGGTTGACTTTCAAACCAGTTCCAACTCCCCAGCCAGCAGCCATGGTCAGCAGAGTATAAATTGATGCGCTTAAAGCCAGTTCCTCAAAGTGGGATGTCAGGCTGTCCGCCTGTTCCCAGATCACGAACAAGATGATCAATGCCAGAGCCAGAATGCTGAACCGCCTGAGTGAGCTTGCTCGTCTGGCAACCCATTGCGGCCAAAGGCGTCTGACCCACATCCCTGTTGCTATCGGCAGCAGCAAGAGTAGAAACAGTTGGGTTATCATCAATGCCACCGGCACATCGATGCGTTCACCCTCTTTGAGCAACAGCCAGAAACATGCAGCAGCTATCATAGGCAAGGCAATAATACTCAATATGGTGGAAATAGCAGTCAGGGTTACTGACAGCGCCACATTGGTACGTGCCATGTAAACATAATAGTTTGAGATGGCGCCACCGGGACAAGCTGCGACCAGGATCATGCCTGCCATGATCGTGGATGTTGGTTCGAGAGCCCAGGCGACGGTCATTCCAATCGTTGGCAGAAGCAGCAGTTGTCCTGCACTGCCCGCTAAAATGATTTTAGGGAATTGCCGCACACGGCGAAAATCATCCAGTGTCAGCTCTAGCCCCACGACCAGCATCATCAGGATAATCAGCAGGGGGATGAATATCTCTACCAGGATTTGCATTGTATGATGATACTGTATTTCCTTTATCAGGTGGTCAATTGAAGTCAGGGAAAGAAGGGCGGCGGAATCAGCGGGGAATCTTGCATGTCTCTCTTCCAGGACGCTGACCACCTGCGGCATATTGCCTGTAGATTACAAAGCAACAACAGATACAGAAGTATACGGGTGTTGTGCGAACGCAATCATCAATATATTTGCTCAACGACCATTATGGAGCAATGAGATGAGCGAATTTGATTAACAATTCCTTTTCTCTTCGAATATTTGAATGACCGCCATGACTCTGCGGCCGATCGCGGTGATGCCTCCCAGAGCTATTTTTCTCCACCCCGAATTGACCGCAATGGAGCATGAAGAGCCAGTCAGCGAATAAGAAATCAGGCTCAGGAAGGAGTGCCTCGACAGACCGCTGAGTACTCAGAGCAGTCATTGGAGTATCAGCATTTGTGCCTGAATGCATGCTTGTAAAAACAGATAGTTACGAATGACCAACACTTAACGCAGGCAGAGCCTATAACTTTCATTTTGGAATGATGTACACTCATAACTCACATTGCCCGAAGGAGATATCGATGAAAAAGAACCTGAAAACGAAAAGTCTGATATTCATATTGTGCTTATTACCGACATCTACGGTTTTAGGTGCATTAGATGCAGGAACACCTCATCCGGAATCAATGGGTAAGCTGTATCCCGGCAAGACGTATTCCCCCCATGCCCAACGCTCATTTCCGAGCAACGTTTACTGGGGAGACACCCACCTGCACACCGGCCTGTCGCTCGACGCCGGTCTGTTTGGCAATATCCTCGGACATGCAGATGCCTACCGGCTGGCACGAGGCGAAGAGATCAAGTCTTCTACCGGGCTACCGGTAAAACTGAGTCGTCCGCTTGACTGGCTGGTGATCACGGACCATTCTGACCTGATGGGTATTGCAACTGATATTCAGCAGGGTGCTCCCAATATTATGGCCGTTCCCAAGGGCAAAGAGTGGGCTGAGGCTTTTGCCAAGGGTGGTAAAGCTGCGGGCGAAGCGGCTTTTGACCTGATCACTCACTTCGCACAGATGAAGTTGCCCAAGGAGTTTCTGAGAGACTACTCTCCGGGTTCCAAGGTGTATGACAATCTCTGGGACGATATCATCGATACGGCAGATCAATTTAATGACCCGGGTAGATTCACTGCCCTGATCGGTTACGAATGGACCTCGGTCCCCAAGGGTTTCAACCTGCACCGCAATGTAATCCTGCGTGATAATGGTGACCGGGCGCACCAGGTAATTCCCTTAACCACACAACCGCCGATGGGAACGACGGATCCACTGGATCTCTACCAGTGGTTGGAAGATTACGAGTCAAAAACCGGTGGCCAGGCCATTGCGATTAGTCATAACGGCAACCTTTCCAATGGCTGGATGTTTCCCCTTGATAAGACGTATGCCGGCGGCACGGTTGATAAAAACTATGTAACCTTGCGGGCGAAGTGGGAACCGCTTTATGAAGTGACCCAGATAAAAGGCGACGGTGAGGCGCACCCTACACTGTCACCTAATGATGAGTTTGCAGACTACGGCACATGGGATGTGGGCAATCTCGATATTACTGAACTCAAGAAACCCGAAATGTTGAAACGTGAATACGCACGTGAGGCTCTGAAACAGGGTCTGGCCATGGAAAAGAAACTCGGCGTGAATCCTTACAAATTCGGCATGGTCGGGGCAACAGATTCACATACTTCTCTATCGACAGCTGAAGAGGATAATTTTTTCGGGAAATCTGTCAGCGTAGAACCATCAGCGACACGGGTCTCACATCCTTTCATCAAAAATGAGTTGGGTGAGATTCCAGGTGATTTGTTAGTGGCCTCCGGTTACCAGGGTGTTTGGGCGACCGAAAACACGCGCAGGGCTATTTTTGATGCCATGGAGCGCAAGGAAACCTATGCCACCACCGGCCCACGTATTCCGGTGCGTTTCTTCGGCGGCTGGGATTACAATGACAATGATCTGCGCAGTCGTGTACCAGCCTTTATAGGTTATGAGAAAGGCGTACCCATGGGCGGCGATTTGAGAAAAGCCCCCGAAGGTAAATCACCGACGTTCATGGTGTATGCGCTGAAAGATCCTATCGGTGCGAACCTCGACCGTATGCAAATCGTCAAGGGCTGGATGGACGAAAAAGGCGAGTTACATGAGCGCATCTATGATGTTGCAGTCTCTGACGAGCGCGAGATCGGAAGTGATGGCCGCTGTAAGACACCGGTAGGCAACACCGTTGACCTGGAAGCGGCCAACTGGACCAATACCATCGGCTCATCCGAACTGACGACTATCTGGAAAGATCCTGATTTCGACCCGAAACAAAAAGCCTTCTATTATGCCCGTATCATAGAGATACCAACCCCGCGCTGGGTGCTGTACGACAAGGTTCGTCTCGGCGCAAAGATACCTGAGGGTGTAGAGCTGGTTCACCAGGAACGCGCTTATACCTCACCGATCTGGTACACGCCTTAAGGGGATGATGTAATGCCAAGACTACAGCAGATCATAACGATTATTGCGCTTTTTTTGATACTGGAGGGTTCTGCTTTTGCACAGTCTCAGGAAGATATCGCTGAGGAATCCATGAATCCCCTCAGTACCGTCATCAGTATACCGTTCGAGAACAATACCCTGTTTGATCTTGGGCCATCGAACTCCACCGCCAATATATTGACTGTGGAACCTATTTTTCCTGTAAGCGTGGGTCAATGGAACCTGATCAATCGTGTGCTGATGCCGATTATTTATACCGAAGGGTAAGACGAAAGACTGGACATAGTAGATAAGACTTTTGGAGGCATTAACTGGGGCGGTAATCTGGGATCACTCGGTTTTGGCAGTGCTTTTGGTTTGGGTGACATTACCTATCAGGGATTTATCACACCAAAGAAAGCAGGAGAAATCGCCTGGGGATTAGGTGGATCGCTGGTATTGCCTACTCACACAGATAAATGGTCTGCGGGACCAGCTGCCGTATTTTTTCCACGCCGGGCAACTGGGTGCTCGGCCTGATTGTCGAAAATATATGGTCTTTTGCAGGCGACAGCGACGCAGCAGATGTCAATATGTTTTCTGCGCAAGTTGCGGTTAATTACAAATAAAAGAATCACTGGTATCTCACCTCGGCTCCATTAATCTCCGCCAATTGGGAGGCGGATAAGAAGGATCGCTGGACGGTGCCTCTCGGAGGCGGAATAGGTCGAGTTTTTAAATTTAATAAAATGGCTGTAGCAATCGATGTTGGAGCCTATTACAACGTCGAGAGTCCGCGTTTAGCCAATCAATGGTATTCACAAATTTTGGTGAATTTTCTGTTCCCAAAACAATGCATCTTTCCCTGATCTCAATGACTGCAATGGAGCACGAACAGCCGATCGGATGAAGTGAAATCAGGCTCTGGGTGGAGGCGACTCGATTGACAGCTTGATACTCAAGCCGCCTTAGAAGAATTATTGGATGCCTTCAACGTACCGAAAGCTTTGAATCAGGGGGATCAGGCAGTGAGTGAAGATCGACTTCCATCTCCGCGATCACTGAATTGAGCGTCTGCTGGTCGACGATCACCATGCCATCAAGGGGACGATCGAAATCTATGATCACGGTCATCAGACCGGTCAACACCAGCGTCAGGGCTGTCACGCGCCAGCGGCTCATGCGGCCCTGAATACCTGCGTTGAAACCTGCGACACTCAGTGACGCCGCCGCCACGAACAGTAGCATCCACATCACGATCCTGGGCAAGGTGTCTATAATGGCTGCAAATCGAACGGAATGGGCATCGTAAACAGCGTTAATTGCTGCAACCAGGGCTGCTTCCATAGGATCGGGATTATCCTGCTTGACGACCTGTTTCGCTGCTGGCCAGAGCCTTTTCTGCTGCTTAATCGTTCTGTTAACCGCAGCCCAGCGTTCTTCACTACGCTTAAGTGCTCCCGGAGCAAATACCCGCGTGCGAGCATAGTCCAGAAGCGTCCTTTTCAGTTCCGTACGGCCAGGTTCTGCAACAAGGTCCGCCCTATGAAAGGCCGTACCCAATGCATTGGATTCCAGTAATACCGCCTGTTTCCGTGCATCAAGACGGCTTACGCTCGCAGCATAGGTAAACGCCAGGATCAATCCAAGGAGGGCGAACATTGAGGTTTGTACAATAGCGCCTCCACCTGAGTCCGCATCCTTCCAGGTATCTCGACGCGCGAATCCGACACGGAATCCCAATTCCAGTGCGAGCAGGAGAACGATGAAAAATATTAAAGCGTCAATTAAAATTGGCAACGAGTATAGAAATGATATTTCCATCTTTATCTCCGCTGGAGCTTGCCTATTAAACTCCTCAGTTTATGATTATGGCATGGACACGGACATAGTTGTAACCAACGATTCTGATTTGGTACCTCCCTGTTTCCGTGGCTTGCCCTACTCGGCCACACAAAAGACCCATTATGCTGGCCATCCAGAGCGTGTGACTGTCCGGTGTGGAGCAACTGCAGTCAATTACTGAATCAATGGTTTGAACAGACTCTGAGGGTGCAGTGAATGGCTGCTGCGTACTTTGTTGCGGTCATTGTCGAATGCTGTGACGGTCTGTTCGTCAATAGCAATATGTGACAGTTGTCCTCTCTTCAATCTCTAACTCTTCGAAAACCCAAGAAATGAGCCATAATCTGGCTTGATGAGGTGGGTCAGTTTTCAGTGCAATTTAACACTCAATCGACAACTCCTGAATAGTCGTCAAAAGAATTCTCCATCTGCGGTATTTTGATGTTTCCAAATCTCAGGCTCAGGCATAATCGCGACAGTATCAAATCCTTCACCTGATGAAACCACTCTATATTTATTGCAAATGATAACCACTTTGAATACTATCTGGACTCATCCCATCACAAGGTACACTTAAAGATGAAACAAAAGCAATCACCCAAGAAAATCACCCTTTCCATCGCAATGGCGTGCCTTGCTGGGGTGAGTTTGCTATCGCAATCCGTCGCTGCAGCCCCCGGAAAAGTCATCCACGACGCCGAGTTCGCCATTCTCGAGGCGCAGAATGGTGAACAGTGGGCCAAAGATGATCAATCGATTGATGCGAAACTGGCAGTGATCCGAGAAAAGAACGGCGGCAAGCCGCCCAACATAGTCTACATCCTGCTTGATGACGTCGGTTTTGGTGAAATCGGCATGGATGAACTCAGTGTCATCCGCGGTTACAAGACCCCAAACATGAGCAAGCTGGCCAGGGAAGGCCTCAGCCTGCAACGTATGTACACCGAACCGTCCTGTACGCCGACGCGTGTGGCGATGATGACGGGGCGCTATCCAACGCGCACCGGAACGACCGAGGCCAAGGCCACCCTTGCCGGAGATGGCTTGCATGCCGAAGAGGTCACCATTGCCGAGGTACTCAGGGATGCCGGCTACTACACCTCCCATGTCGGCAAATGGCACCTGGGCGATATCGAACAGGCCTATGCCAGCAACCAGGGATTCATGCACGCCGAGTTCCCCATTCACCAGCAGGGACAACTCGCCATCATGGGCAGGGACATGGAGGATGCCGATATCATCCGTGGCGTGGATGCCAGCCGCCAGGCGCAGACCTTTACCCTCGACAAGCTCTTCACACCCGACCCGGCTCACATGGTCACCGGCGTTGAACTGCGCGATGGAAAACTCTACGAGGTGGAGATGGAGACTGGTGAAGCCTGGACGCAGAAAAAGTACAGGGAGATGAACGAACGTTATCAGAGGAATGCACTGGAGCAGCTGCGCACACTCGCCAAGCAGGAGAAGCCCTTCTTCCTGAATTACTGGCCGCTGTTCCCGCTCTCGTTCGTTCAGGAGCACAAAAACGAGTACAACACTCTCAACGGCGGCACCATGGCCGACATCCTGGTCGAGGTCGACGAGTGGATTGGCGAGATAGTCAAGGAAGTGGACAACCTCGGCATTGCAGAAAATACCATCATCATGGTCATGGGTGATAACGGCCCCTTCCTGCAGTATGCAGGCCCCACCGGACAGTCCGATCGAATCTATCGCGGTGGCAAAACCAATCACCTCGAAGGCGGCGTGCGGGTGAACGCCTGGATGCAGTGGAAGGGCGTCATCGAGCCCGGAAGTTCTGCAGAGGACATCATTCACGTCAGCGACCTGTTCACCACCTTCGCCCGCATGGGCAACGCGATGGAGGGCATTCCAAGAGACCGTGTAATCGACGGTGTGGATCAGAGCGGCGTTGTGCTACTGGGTGAAACACATGGCCGTCGTGATTACGTGCATATCTACGAAGGCCCCACACTCAAATCTGTGGTCAAAAACAAGTACAAGATGCATCTGCCGGCACCCGGCGACAATCCGATTGCAGCCTCGATCTTTGACCTCTACCGTGACTCCCGGGAGGAGCGTCCTATAGACGCCATCAAGTATGGTCCCTGGGCCGGTGGCCAGTTCGCCGGCATGGTCAAGCGACACCTGGCGTTCAAGCAGAAGTACCCGGACAGACCGCCTGTTCATGACAGGCCCTACAACGGCATCGAAAATCTCAGACCCGAAAGCAAGAAGGCCGTCGAAATATTTATGCTGGGTTTGCCCCAAAAAAAGTAGTACGTTGAACTGAATAAGAATCAACTCGACAGGTAACCTCGATGTCTCAAACTGCTGTTTCCTCCCGTTTTGCATGGATCCTGATCGGCCTGTCACTGGCTGCAGGGCTCTTTGGCGTGGCGCTGTTCACCGAGCTGGGTCAACTCCTGAATCTTCCCGGCGCCGGGCGCTAATTTTCGCTTCTGACGGCATCTGACTAGATTTTCCTGAGCGAAGCACAAGTGGACAGACTGATCTATGCAGGCCGCGAGCGGCTACACAGTAATCCGGACTATCAGCGTTTCCCGAGGGACCATGGGGCGCTCGCACATAGAATAGTTTGGAGGATGAGCTTTGATATCCCGCTTGCGAAATGCATCTCTGTTGGCGTTGATTTGCATCATCCAGGCTGCGCACGGTCGATGAGATACACTGGCAGCTTCTACATCTGCTCAGAATAGTACAGTGGGAGCGGTCTTCTGACCGCGAATGAATTGCGATTGCAGGTTATGCAGGTCTTCTTGAGAAGATATTTTACCCCTATCGCTCACGGATTCAGCGGCTGCAGGCGTCTGTTATGGCTGTGTTCAACCCCGGTCTGCAGATATCCAAGATAGTTGCTGCGCGCTGCTTCCATTGCTGTGACCAGTTCCCCGGCATTCCAACCATCATCGTTATTTTCGCTAAATGCAGTTATGAAATTTCGCGTCTGCCGGCGGCCAGGATCATCTCCAAACTCCTCTATAAATTGCCCCAGACGCGCCGGACGTTGCATCAACTGCAGCCGGTCCAGCCACTGCATCAGGGCCACCATGGTGTCATCAAGCTCTCCTTTTCGGGCTATTGCTACAAAGTGTTTGAAGCCGGTCGCTTCACTGTTGACGCGCGCCGCCTTACGTTTTTTCCATGCCGGATAGAGAAGGAGTTTCGACAGCAACAACAATGCAATGAGAGCAACTGCCAACAACGCCAGATAGCTCCAGTGCAGGCGCCTCCCCGCATCAATTACAACAACTGAACCATCGCCACTCCCGTCTGCGACTCTGTCGACACTCAGAACAACCCCTTCCAAAGTTTCAGTGTGCAGCTTTTGATGTTTGATATCCCACCAGCTGATGGTGATAGCGGGGATCTGGTACTCTCCCGCCCTGGCCGGGACATAGGTAAAGGTCTCTACACGCTTTCCATATTCGAGTGTGCCGCGATTGATCTCATCCGCAACATCAGGCTCTCCCGGGTAGATGGCTAGATTTGCGACAGTTTCCGGCTTCAACGGAGCAAAGGCCATGCCGGAGACATTAGCCGCCTTGAAGCTGATGGTGCGCTTGATGCCATCACCGGCACGCAACGTGGACTGATCCGGCTCCCAGCTCTGAATGGCCGTTAACTCCGTGGTGCTGATAACTCCCTGTATCTGCTCTGCGCCCGGCGGCACATCCACTGTAAACTCCAACGCTGCCGTCTTCAGCGAAATGCCCTGCTCACTGGTTTCGGCGCCAAAGGTTTTGACCTTTACCTCGAGCTCAGTCTGCTGGATTTTGAAATCACCACCACGCTGCGGAAACAGCAGCCACTCATAACGCTGTCCAGTATAGCTGTCGCCCGAGATGGTTTCGCTGAGCCGGGTTCCCTGACTTTCCACCCGCAGCAGATAGGCACCCGGCACGTCAAACTCCGGCAGCCGCCTGCTGTCTGCCCAACCATCAAGCGCCAAAGTATCCAGCTGCAGAGTCACCTGCTGTCCGACCCAGATGTTGCTGTCCGGTGTAATGGCAATGCGGACGATGACGGGGTCTTCGGCGTGGACTTGTAATGGCAGTAGCAGAACGAGGCATACCAGCCACCAAATCAACGGCGATACTCTTCTATCGAATGCAGCTCTCAGATCGACGAGACATGAAGAAATTTTAATCTCTCGCGGAGACGCAAAGCCCGCCAGAAAAAAACCCCTGCCTCTTTGCGTCTTAGCGAGAACCATGATAAATATTTGATTCATTTATAAAGATATTGGTCACTCAGGGAAGTAGTTTCCACTACTTAGAATCCTTTGTTGTGGAAGGAATTTCA
>Ga0209633_10002043_pt1 | contig 19991 bp, 14 predicted proteins | sample Cruoilmetagenom1_FD_187290 | JGI IMG/M metagenome (GOLD analysis project Ga0209633, IMG submission 187290) | Oil polluted marine microbial communities from Coal Oil Point, Santa Barbara, California, USA - Sample 1 (SPAdes) (version 2) | ecosystem: Environmental > Aquatic > Marine > Oil seeps ... | reverse complement strand
TGAGCTATCTCAGGTTGTTTATCGGATTGGAGATAGTGTTACAAATGTAATTTCCCCTATGATGAGTTTCTTTGCGTTGATAATTGCATTCGTTCAGAAGTATGACCCTAAGGCTGGGATTGGAACTATAATAGCAACAATGGTTCCATACTCCATGGCTTTCCTTTTTGTTTGGACTATCCTTTTAGTTTTCTGGCTTACATTTGCTTTTCCGCTCGGTCCGGATGCAGGAATTAATTATATAATGCCCAATTAAAAAAATCTAAGTATAAGAAAATAGTGTGTCCCAGGTAAAAGCAGCTTATAAAAAAAAGTCTTAAATTGATAAGTTGAAAAAATTAATTTAAGACTTTGTCTAATGGATTCAAAAAAATATAATAATATAAAATTAAGTGTAAGTATAGTAAATGGTGTACTTACGTTTTTTCTTTTTTTACTGTTTGTCAGTTTGGGCTATAGTGAAAAACTTGTTGTTTATATTTCTACATTTTCAAGCAATAATTATCTAACACTTCTAATTTTTACAGTAATGTCGTCATCAGTTATATCAATAATCTTTTTCCCGCTAAGCTATTATTCAAGCTTTTACTTAGAACATAAATATGAGTTGTCTAATCAAACATTTTTTGCTTGGATTCTTGAAAACCTTAAAGGGACTCTCCTGGGTGGAGTGATTGGTTTGCCATTGTTGTTAGCATTCTATTATACACTTCATCAATTTGGTGATTTGTGGTGGTTACCCTTTGCAATTCTTGTGTTTTTGTTTTCGGTGGTATTGGCAAAGTTAGTTCCAATAATAATTTTACCTTTGTTTTATAAAATTACTCCAATTGAAAATTCAGAATTAAAAGAAAAAATAATCCAACTTTCAAAAAACGTGGATATGAATGTTGAAAACATTTTTCAATTTAATATGAGCAAGGATACTAAGAAAGCTAACGCAGCATTTACCGGACTTGGAAAAACCAAGAAAATTTTATTGGGTGATACACTTCTGAATGAATTCTCAAATGATGAAATTGAAACAGTGATTGCTCATGAGTTAGGGCATTATAAACACAAACACATAATTAAAAATCTTATTGTTGGAACTATTGGTAGTTTTGTCACTTTATTTCTTCTTGCTAAACTTTATAGTTTTTCACTTAGTTGGTTTGGCTTTGAGAACATAATTGAAATTGCGGCGTTACCAATACTTGCTTTGTGGGGAATGATTTTAGGGATTGTTCAAACTCCACTAACAAATATGCTATCTAGAAAATATGAATATGAAGCAGACGAATATGCCATAAAATCAACAGGCAAAGCTAATGTTTTTATCAATACTTTAGATAAATTAACAGAACAAAACTTAAGCGATAAAGAACCTCATCCTTTTGTTGAGTGGTTTTTTCATAGTCATCCATCAGTAAAAAGAAGGATTGAATTTATTCAATCGTTAAGTAACTAGAGAATTAAAAGAGTAACTGGGAAATAAAAATGTCAGTAACAAAAGATGATGTAAAAAAAATAGCAGAGCTTGCAAGACTTGAGTTCAATGAAAATGAACTTGATGATTACACTAAAGAAATGAATAAAATATTAGGCTATGTAGATAAACTAAATAAATTGGATACAGAAAATGTGAAACCATTATCACATCCAATTGAAAATAAAAATGTCTTTAGAGAAGATGTATTAAAAAAATCTACATCAACAGAAAGTGCATTGAAGAATGCTCCCGATAGTACTTTAGAACATTTTAAAGTTCCAAAAGTTATTTCACAAAATAAAAAATAATTATAACAAACAAAACTCAAAACAAATTATAAATGATAGTTGGAATAATTCCCGCACGATTTGCATCTACACGATTGAAAGGTAAACCACTTGTTGATATTGGTGGCAAACCAATGATACAACACACTTATGAAAGTGTGAAAAAATCAAAATTACTTACCGATATAATAATTGCAACAGATGACGAAAGAGTTTATGAAGTTGCAAAAAGTTTTGGTGCAAAAGTTCAAATGACTCCAAAAGATATTTCTACAGGGTCTGATAGAATTGCTTATGTAGCAAAAAAAATAACGACTGCAGAAATTATAGTAAATATTCAAGGGGATGAACCATTTATATCTGGTAAAATGATTGATGAAGCAATTGAGCCACTTTTATTTGATAAAAAAGTTTCAGTAACAACCCTTGCTAAAAGAATAACTGATGTAAATGAATTAAATTCACCCGACATTCCTAAAGTTGTTTTTGATTATAGCAATTATGCATTGTATTTTTCAAGATCTCCAATTCCATTTGTTAGAGATACAATTTCTGACAAAAAAAAACTTAGGAAGGCTGATATATATAAACATATTGGACTTTATGCTTTTAGAAAACACAAGCTGTTGGAGTACACTTCACTAAAACCAACTGATCTTGAAAAATATGAAAAGCTTGAACAACTCAGAATGTTAGAAAATGGAATGAAAATAAAAATAGTTGTTACTGATAAAGAAAGTATTTCTGTGGATACAAAGGATGATCTTGAGGATGCAAGGTTATTCTACAAGAGTTTGAAAATCAAACATTTTTAATGGAAGCGATAAAATGAAAGAGCCAAAGAAACTTCAGTTAGCAAATACTCCAACTCCACTAATAAAATCACAATTTGAGAATTGTAAATTTCTAATTAAAAGAGATGATTTTACTGGTGTTGAGTTGAGTGGAAATAAAGTTAGAAAACTAGAATACCTACTTTACGAAGCAAAAAGACAAAAATGCAATTATATTTTTACAAGCGGTGGTGATCAATCAAACCATGCTAGGGCAACCGTTATAGCAGCAGCTTCTTTGGGAATGAAAACAAAGTTATTTTTATGGGGAAGGGAAACTAAAAACTCGGAAGGTAATTTGTTTTTAGATCAAATTGCTAATTCTGAAATTTCGTTCCTTACAAGAAAACAATATGATATTGTTCCTGAAATTATGGAAACAGAAAAAATAAAATATGAGAAGAAGGGAAATAAAGTATTCGTAATTCCCTCAGGTGGTTCTTCTGCATTAGGAATTTGGGGATATATAAATTTTATAAACGAATTGTCTCAGCAAACTGATTTGAACAAACTAGATGGTATTACATTAGCTGCTGGAAGTGCTGGAACAGCAGCGGGAATTTTAATTGGCTCAACTTTGTTAGGAGTTGATCTAAAAATATATGCTGTTAATGTTGTTTATTCGGCAGAAGTGATGAGAGAGAAAATTATAACTTTAGCAAAGCAATGTATTAAAGATTTCAAAATTGATGTTCTACCCAATTATAATAACGTTAAAATTTTAGATGGTTACTCGACAGAAGGATATAAAAATATTACTCCACAAAAAGTATCTTTGATAAAAAAATATTTTAAAGAAAGTGGAATTCTTTTAGATCCAACCTATACCGGAAAAGCTTTTGTAGCTTATTATGATCATTTTTTGAAAAACAAAAAAAGCACTAAAGTTTTGTTCTTACACACTGGTGGGCTGTTTGGAACATTTGCAAAAAGGAAAGATTATTTAAAATAAATTAAATTGTAACTAAATTTGCTGTCAGATTATTTTTTTAATTTTTATTTGTAGAACGGATTGCTTGCAATCTGTTTGTCTCCTTTTAATATCTTTGACTAAAGTCATTCTGAACTTGTTTCAGAATCTAAAGCACAAAAACTTACGTAAGTCTATATGCTGAAATAAACTTGTCCTCAACTTGATTGGGGATTCAGCATGACAATAGTTAAGTTTTGAGAAAATAGTTTTTAATTTTAAATATTTGGCTGTCAAAAAGACATTCCCTATTTTTAGAGTAAATAAATTATAAGAGAAAAATAATGAAGAAAAAAATTAGAGTAATAATTGCTAAATCCGGTTTAGATGGACACGATAGGGGAGCGAAGGTAATAGCTGCAGCACTTAGAGATGCCGGAATGGAAGTTATATACATGGGAATTAGACAAACTCCCGAAACAATAGTGAGTGCCGCAATTCAAGAAGATGTTCACGCAATTGGAATAAGTGTCCTCTCTGGTGCACACATGACAATCTTTCCGCAAATACTTAAAAAAATGGAAGAAAAAGAAGTAGATGATATTCTACTATTTGGTGGTGGAGTAATTCCAGATGATGACCTAACTAAATTAAAAGAAATGGGAGTTGGAGAATTGTTTACTCCTGGAACTCCTACAACTGATGCTGTTAAATTCTTAGAAAAATGGGTAGATGAACATCCAAGACTAATTAATTAATTTTTTCAAACTCTAAAAGTTGTTTGTTGTTTATGGCAACTTAGAAAGACTTTATCTAATGTAAAAATTTTATCTTTTCTTTCAGATGACTCCTAGTATTAAAATATTTTTACTCCTCGTTAGTTTTCAATTTGAAATAACAAAATATCCATATAGTTTTGTCTCCGTTATTATTCATTTTATTACTGAGGACAATTAAGCAAATGACAAAAGAATTACAAATAGCAAAAAAACTGAATGTTCAAGAATCACAAATAAAATCCGTAATTAATTTATTTGAAGAAGATGCAACAATTCCTTTTATAGCTCGCTACAGAAAGGAAAGAACCGGCGGACTTGATGAAGAACAATTACGAGAAATAGAAATTTCATACAACTACCTTACTCTTTTAGAAGATAGAAAAGAAACCGTACTTAATAGTATTGAAGAACAAGGTAAGTTAACCGAAGAATTAAAAGCAAAAATTATAGCTGCAGATAAACTTCAAGAAGTTGAAGATTTATATCTTCCATATAAACCCAAAAGAAAAACTCGTGGAACAATTGCGAAAGCAAAAGGTCTTGAACCTCTTGCAGAGTTTATAGTTAACAATCCAAATTTCAGCGGTAACTTTGATGAAATTTTAGAAAAATATATTGATGATGAAAAAGGCGTTGCAACAGTTGAGGAAGTACTAAAAGGTGCAAAAGATATAATTGCAGAAATGATTAGCGATGATGCTGAAGTTAGAAAAATTGTTAGAGAAGAATTGCTTTATAGTTCTAACCTTGCTTCAACAAAAAATCCGAAGCAGCCCGATAACTCTAAAGGAAAAAAGAAAGATGTTTATGATATTTATCACGATTTTAATATTGAGATACCAAGATTAAAACCTTATCAAACCTTGGCAATAAATCGTGGAGAAAAAGAAGGATACCTAAAAGTGGGATTTCAATTTGAGAAGGATGTAATTCTTTCAAAAATATATTCTCAACATTTCAACTTCAAAAAATCTACTTTTGAAAATATTTTAGATGAAGCGACAGCCGATTCTTTTGGTAGATTAATTCAACCATCGATTGAACGTGAAGTTAGAAACCACTTAACAGAATTAGCAGATGAACATGCGGTTGAAATATTTTCATCAAACTTACGTCAGCTACTTTTACAACCGCCAATAATGAATAAAATAATTATGGGAATTGATCCGGGTTTTTATTCTGGTTCTAAAGTTGCCGTAATTGATGAAACTGGAAAGTATCTTGATGGAACAACAATTTATCCACATCCGCCACAAAAGAAAATTGATTCAGCAAAAAGTGTGATTTTAAATTATGTAAAAAAATATAATGTAGAGCTAATTGCAGTTGGCAATGGAACTGCAAGTCGTGAAACTGAGTTAATGGTATCTGAAATTATTAAAGAGAATGATTTAGAGTGTCACTATCTAATTGTAAACGAAGCTGGAGCTTCAGTTTATTCGGCTTCTCCAATTGCTAAACAAGAGTTCCCGGATTTGGAAGCAAGTCAACGTGGGAATATTTCTATAGCACGCAGAGTTTTAGATCCTCTTGCAGAACTTGTAAAAATCGATTCTAAGTCCATAGGAGTGGGACTTTATCAGCATGATGTTGATCAAAAATTATTAAATAAAAATTTAGATGATGTTGTAATTAGTTGTGTTAACTATGTTGGAGTTGATCTTAATACAGCATCTTCTTCACTTCTTACTTATGTTTCCGGATTGAATAAAAGAATAGCAAATAACATTATAAAATTTCGTGATAAAAATGGAAAATTCAACAGTAGAGAAGAGCTCAACAAAGTATCCGGACTTGGTGAAAAACTATTTGAACAAGCTGCTGGTTTTCTAAAAATATCAAATGGAAATAATTCTCTTGATTCAACATTTATTCATCCTGAATCGTATGAAGCTACACAAAAACTTTTAGATTTATGCAATGTTTCAACAACTGCAATAAATGAAAATGGACAGCTTGTAGAACTTTATGTTAAAAATAAAGGAATTACTAATATTGCTGAACAACTTAATGTTGGTGTTCCAACATTAGAAGATATTCTTGAAAACTTAAGTAAACCCGGGAGAGATCCGCGTGAAGAAATGCCAAAGCCAATTTTACGTAGTGATGTTCTAAAGATTGAAGATTTGGAAGAGGGAATGACACTCAAGGGAACAATCAGAAACGTAGTGGACTTTGGAGCCTTTGTTGATATAGGCGTTAAGCAAGATGGGTTGCTTCATATTTCTGAAATGGCAAATAAGTTTATTAAACATCCGCAAGAAATTGTTAAGGTTGGTGATGTTGTTGATTTGAAAATTAAAAGTGTCGATGTTGAAAAAAATAGAATAGCTTTAAGTATGAAATAATTTCATTTTTATTTATTTTACTTGCTTAATCTAAAGTTTACTTTAATTTTGTTCTATATGAATACATATACTAATATCGAAAAAACAATTTCCCAAAAAGGTGCTGCCTATTTTGTTTTAATTGATCCTGATAAATTAGAAATTAGTCAAACCCAAAAGTTTATTGCACATTGTGAACGAAGTGGAGTAGATGGTTTTTTAGTTGGTGGAAGTTTAATGATAAACGGAAACCTAGAAAAATCAATTGAAGAAATTAAAAATTCTACATCTTTACCTGTAATTATTTTTCCAGGAAGTGTTAATCAACTTTCGGATAAAGCAAATGCAGTTTTGTTTTTATCTTTAATTAGTGGAAGAAATGCGGAACATCTAATTGGGAAACACGTTCTAGCTGCACCAATGATAAAAAAATATAACCTCGAAACAATTTCTACAGGTTATATGCTTATTGAATCTGGTAAAACTACTACTGCAGAATATGTAAGTGAAAGCAAACCAATTCCACGTGACAAACCAGAAATTGCGACCGCAACTGCTCTTGCCGGAGAATATCTTGGACTAAAGTTAATTTATCTTGAAGGTGGTTCCGGTGCAAAAAATTCTGTTCCAAATGAAATGATAGAAATGGTTTCAAGTCAAGTAACAGTTCCTGTTGTTGTTGGTGGCGGAATAAGGACTCCTGAAGAAGCCGGACAAAAAGTAAAAGCCGGAGCAAAAATAATTGTAACTGGTAATTTTTTTGAAAATAAAAACAATTGGGAATTAGTTTCTCAATTTGCTGATGCTGTTCATTCAAACCATACTATTGTAGTTTGATATTTATAATTAAATTTCCTATCTTAAATTAAAAAGGATTTATAATTCCAGTGAAAAATAAACCACAATTAGGACGAGGTATTTATACTCTTTCGGATATCTCAAATATTTTACACCTTCCTAATTCAAGAATTAGATATTGGGTAAATGTGTTTTGGGATGATAAGCTTAGTAAAGTATCTGAGATGAAATATTCATGGGGAGAAAAACAAGATAAAGCCGTAGATTTTCATACCCTCATTGAATTTTATACCTTTTATAAATTGAGAGAATTAGGTATCAGTACAAATAAAATATTAAAAGCACATTCTGTTATTTCTGAATCATTAAAAACAAATTTCCCTTTTGCCAGCTCTAGAATTCTTACTGATGGTAATAGTATATTGTTTAGTCCTGACATTCAAACTATTATCAATGCTGATGAAACTCTCCAATATAATCTGAAGGAGGTTATTGAACCATTCTGTAAAAAAATTGATTTTAATTCTAATTCTTTAGCTTATAAATTTTGGCCACTTGGGAAAAAGAATTCTATTGTTGTTGATCCCCATCATCAATTTGGACAACCTATTATTAAAGGAACGAACATATTAGCTGAGACTCTTTATCGTATGAATAAAGCTGGTGAATCAATCGAATTTATTGCAAAACTTTACGAATTAAAACCTAAAAATGTTAAAGATTCTATAAACTATTTTAATAAATTAGCCGCTTAATGAATATTTACATTGATGAAAATCTTCCACCACAATTGGCTAAAGGAATCAATATATTAGAACAACCAAATGGAGATGGAATAAAGGTACTCTCAATAAAGGAAACTTTTGGAGAAGGTTCACTTGATGAAGATTGGATACCGAAAATTGGCAAGCTAAGAGGAATTGTTATTACGCAGGATTTTAATATCCATAGGACAAGAAGTCAGAATGAGCTTTATATGAAAAATAATTTAGGAATTTTCTTTTTTAAACCACCATCGAGAAAAGGTTTTACATATTGGGAGATGGTTGAGCATATCATTAAACGTTGGACTGAAATAAAAAAACTTTCAAAAAAGACAAGGAGACCATTTGCTTTCAGGTGTTCTGTAAAAGGTCGTATCCAAAAAATATAATAATTATTCCTTAACACCCTTCAATTTATTATACCATTCAACTCGAATAATTTTTACTATCTTTAATCTTAAAGTATTCTTCAACAGTACAATTTTGAGTGAAAATTATAAATGGAGATATAATGAAAAAAATCAATATAATTTTACTATTACTTTTTAGTTCTGTGTTAACTTTTGCTCAAAATATTACTGGGGATTGGTATGGAGCACTTGATATTCAAGGGCAAAAGTTAAGAATAGTTTTTCACATTGTAGAAAATGATAGTGGCTTTTCTGCAACAATGGATAGCCCGGATCAAGGGGCAAAAGGAATTCCAGTTTCAGATATTACTCTTAAAAATTCTATTTTATCAATAGCTGCAAAGGCAATTGGTTTTGAATATGCAGGGATTGTAAACGAAAATTATACGAAAGTAGCTGGAATCTTCAAACAAGCTGGTCAGGAATTTAAACTAAGTCTACAAAGAGAAGCTATTGAAGTAGAAACTCCAAATCGTCCGCAAGAACCAAAAGCTCCATTTCCATATTATACAAAAGATATCAAGTTTTTTAATTCTGAAGACGAAGTTGAGTTAGCCGGAACAATTACTTTGCCTGACACAGTTGGGAAATATCCTGCTGTTGTTTTAATCTCCGGCTCGGGTCCACAAAATAGAAACAGCGAAGTGTTCGGTCATAAATTATTTTTGGTTCTTGCAGATTATCTAACTCGTAATGGAATTGGGGTATTACGTTTTGATGATAGAGGAGTTGGAGAATCTGGTGGAAATATTCAAACTGCAACATCTGAAAATTATGCATTAGATGCGTTAGCTGGAGTTCAATATTTACAAACCAGAAATGATATTGACTTAAACAATATTGGGTTAATTGGAATGAGCGAAGGTGGAATGATCGCTCCGATTGCAACATCACTTTCTGACGATATAGCTTTTATAGTTTTAATGGCAGGACCAGGAATTCCAACACCAGAATTACTTGAGCTTCAAACAATTGCAATCAGTATGGCAAACGGAATAACGGAAGAAAAAATTAGTTTCAACAATAGTATAATGCAAGGAGCATACAAAATATTAAATGAATCAAAAGAGGAAGAATCTGTTAGTGAAAAATTGAAAAATTATTTTGATGGAAGATTAAACGAATTATCTAAAGAAGAATTAGAGGAGATTGGAGATCTAAATAATTTTATTGAGAGAACAGTGAACCAGCTTACGAGTGCATGGTTTAGATATATTGTAAAGTATAATCCGGAAGAAAATCTTGCTAAAGTTAAATGTCCGGTTCTTGCAATTAACGGTGAAAAAGATTTACAAGTTTTACCAAAAGAAAATTTAGCTGGTATTGAAAAAGCTCTTAAGAGTGGAGGAAACAAAAATTATACAATCAAAGAATTACCAGACCTAAATCATATATTTCAAAAATGTGAAACCGGTAATCCAGATGAATATGCGAAAATAGAAGAGACCATGAATCCACGTGCGTTAAAAACAATTACTAAGTGGATTTTAGGGATTACTAGAAATTAATAAATTATGGTTCTAATTGAGTTGCTCCTCCATTACCATAAAATTTCTCACTACTAATTGTAAAATCGTATAAAGTTGATGTTGTGGAGTTTAGTGGGATTGGATCCTTACTCATAACTGCAAGATGATTTCTATGCTTAATTATAACATAGTAATTTGCATCATTCCCATTCAAGGTTACGACTCCTGAAGTTGCGTCATCATTAACTATTAAACCATCTTCTCGTAAGAGTAAACTTTTGGAAACTATTGCGTTTTCATTAAGTATTTTGCGTAATTGAACCAGCACCCAATCTACAATACCATCAGGCATTACACTTATTGTCCTTTGGTTTTCTGAGTAAGGAGATGTTGTTGGAACATTTAAGTTAGCTAACATCAAGTTTGTGTTTGGATCAAAAGTTCCTTCTAAAAATATTTTTGTTTTAAGTAAAACCGTATTTCTAAATTTGTAACTTCCTAAATCAATAACTCCGTTTTCAATCCTACTCTCTTTATCCAAATCGTAACTTCCGGCATTAACTGTATTATCAACTTCACGTATAGCCAGTGAAGAATTTTTTAAACGAAAATTAAAGAGTGGTATATCAACAAATAACGGATCGTCAAACAAACCGTTTGCATCGTTACCGGTTTCACTTTTATAAGTTGAAAATTCATAATATTCTTCGTTCTTCCAAACCCAAGTACTATTGTTCTCTCCAGTTGGTGAATAATATAAATTGTAATCAACAACATTATTTGTGTTTTGGGTGTAGGGATTTGAAATTAGAACACCCTGATTATTACAATAAAATATATTGTTTCTAATTTCAGAATCTCTAACGTCAAATTGAAGCCATAGTTCCCCGTTATATTCATGTTTTGTATCATTATTATAAAAAGTGTTATTTATAATTCTACAATTTTCTGTACTTCCTCTATTCGTATCATATCCGCCCATTGCAACACCTGCAATATTGTTGTCGTAAATTAAATTGTTGCGGACTGTAATATTACTTGTAGCTTTCCCATTATGTTCGCTAGCAAGTTCAATACCAATATCTGCATTGTGTATAATATTTCTATCAATTATAATATCTGTCCCACCATCAATATATATTCCTCCGGCAGCATAAACATTTCCGTAAGCCGGATTTCCATATGAAGAAATATTGTAAATAGTGTTATCAATTATTTCTCCGTTTCTTGCTTGATCATATTGAGAAGCAGTTCCCTCAAAACCAATGCAGTCTATTGCTATGTTATTTGCATCACGCACAATATTGTTAGATATTGTAAAAAGTTCAACATTTCCGTTTAAAACCATTGCTTCGCTCGAACCAAGAATTAAATTGTAAAGTTCATTCCCATCTATTAGTAGATTGTTTATTGAATTTGTACCGGAAGTACCGTAGACAGCAATACCGTGAGCATCTGAACCATTTTCAATTTGTGCAGTATGTTCAATTTTATGAATTTTGTTATTTCTAATTTTTATATGATGTGAAGTGCCAGTTATAAATATTCCAGAGGGAACAACATCTACTTGAGCTGTACTATAATTTCTTAACTCGAACCTTTTTATTATAATATAGTTTTTATTAGCGATTAAGAAAAGTCCATTAAAATCTGGAGGAACTGTTATTTCAGTGCCATCTATAATAACTTGTTCATTTTGGTAATTTTGAAAAGTAATGTATCCGCCACTTTCAGATCCAGAGACATTAATTGTAATAGCTTCCTTGTATTCACCTCCTCTAACATTAACAATACTTCCACCAGAAACACTATTTGCAGCATGTTGAATAGTTTCCCACGGTTCTGATATCGTACCGACATTTGCATCACTTCCTGTATTAGATACGTAGAAATTGTTTTGAGCAAATAGCTGGTCTGTTTCTAATTTGGCAAATTGTAGTGAAAGTATTACAAGTAGAAAAACTTTAATAGAAAGATTTTGTTTAATCATTATTAGCAATTTTTGATTATAAGAGTAAAAGTTTAGATGCTAATTCTGACCAAAAGTTTCCATAATTTTTTTATGATTCTGTATGCTGGCTCTATATTTTAACGTAATTCCAAAATCATCATAATCAGTTTCTAAATCATCAACTAAAGAATGAATTTTTGCAACTAAATATGATTTTGAATGATCTGTTCTAATCGAATTTTCTATAAAATTTTTCTCATAAAATTTTAGTAATTCATCTTGTAAGGAATTTATATTTATTCCTCTTTCGGCTGAAAGTATTATGCAATTGGGATAAGTTCCAGTTAAATATTCAATTTTGCTTTTGTCTTCTAATGCATCAACCTTATTGAATATTTTAATAATAGGAATATCTGTACAATTCAAATCTTCTAAAGTTTGCTCAACAATTTTTATGTGATCTTCATAGTAAGAATTTGTAATATCTATGACGTGAATAATAATATTTGCGTCTCTCACAACATTTAAAGTACTTTGGAAAGAAGCCACAAGGTGATGTGGTAACTTCCTAATAAATCCAACAGTATCCGTTATCAACATTTTTTTCTTTGAAGACAAGTCAAGTGATCTTGTAGTTGAATCTAATGTGGCAAATAGTTTATCTTCAACATAAACATCTGATTCAGTTAATGAATTTAATAATGTAGACTTACCTGCATTTGTGTAGCCGACTAATGTTGCTTTAATAAAATCTTGCCTTCCAAAACTTTTTGTTCGTTGTTGAGATTCTATTTTTTTAAGTTTTTGTTTTAACTTGCTGATTCTAGTTCTGATAATTCTACGATCAGTTTCAATTTGTGTTTCACCAGGACCTTTAGTTCCAATGCCACCATATTGTTTTGAAAGGTGAGTCCATGCACGTGTTAAACGAGGCAACATATATTGAAGTTGAGCGAGTTCAACCTGAGTTTTAGCTTCATTTGTTTTTGCATGTGAAACAAAAATATCCAAAATCAATCCAGATCTATCAAGAATTTTTCTATCAATTAATTTTTCAAGATTTCTAACTTGGGTAGAAGTAAGATCTTCATCAAAAATGATTACGGTAATTTCGTTTAGTTCGGCAAGCTCAGCAATTTCCTCAACTTTTCCTTTCCCAATAAAATGAGCAGAATCGAATCTATCCCTATCTTGCACAATTTTCATTACAGTTTCTGCACCAGCAGTAGTAGCAAGCATTTCAAGCTCTAATAAATGTTCCTCAATTCGTTCGGTAGAAATATCTCTGGTTTTTACAGCAACCAATATTGCTTTGTCAGTAACTTCTGGGTTTGTATCTATCATATAATTTTTGATTTTTATAAATTTACTAAATCTTTTTTGGTGCTTCTTGATACTATCATTTCAGCAATTGCAAAAAGCAAAGCTATAACTAAAAATAATTTCCAAAGTTCTGATCCAAATCTTGCCTCTTTAATTTTAGAAATATAGTCTTCTTCAGGATTCAATAACACAAAATTGTTTTTAAATAATTTTGAAAAGTAATTAATTAAATCATCATCACTTTTTGAATTTATAATCGATTCATTTGGATCAACATTAACGCTTGCAAAGGTAAGTAAATTATTTTTGTTGTAGAATTCATAATTACCAGAACTACTCGTTTTTTTATAGTTGAAAACATTTGAGTAGTTTTCCTCAAGGTTTATAAACTCTTCTTGAGTTGGTGAATTAACTTTCAGTTGTGGGTTTGAAATATTATTCAAAAGAATTGGAATGTTTTCATTTATTAAATATGCCTTTGGATTATTGTTTGAAGATGTAAGATAAGTTATCAATCTATTTGATAAAGGAGCAAACAAACTTTTTATTGGAAAATTATTCCAAGTTAAATTTGCTGCCGAATTAAAAAAGATAACTTTTCCTTTCCCAAAATTATATTCACCTAAGAAAACTGAGTTGTCATTAAATCTAATGATCGGTTTGATATTATTGCTTGTTGCAAATTTTATATACTTATAGAAATTAGGAGAATCAATTTTGTTCTTTTGTTCATTAGAAAATAGGTTTCTAAATAAAGGGTGTTCTAAATCGATAAAATCAAATTGAGCATAATCATTTTTAGATATGTCTGTTGTTATAATTTTTTGAACTGATGGAAATTCTATTTGATTCTCTAAAGTTTTGAGCTGAGTAACTGAAGTTTTTTCACTTGGGAAAAAGATAAGTTTATTCCCTTCAGCAATACTGTTTTTCAATTTATTAATATCTACTAAATTCTTTCCACCAACTAAAATTATTAAATCAAAATCATTCTCATTTACAGATGAAAAATATTTGCTTTCCTTTTTAGTTACTTCAATTCTTGATGAATTTGAAAGTGTTGATAAAGCTGCATCAATAAATTTAATTTCCGATTGAGTATCATATAACAAAAGTACTTTTATATTTTTCGGTACAAAAAAACTTGCAAAAGATTTATTATCAGTTTGAATATCATCTTCATCAATTTGAACATATACTCGCATCAAACCAGCATTTTCTAAAGTTGTTTCAAATCTAACTGTTTCAAATTCATTTTTATTTATAGAGATATTTTGCTGAGCAACTCTTTTGTTATTTATAAATAGAGAAGCAATTAAATTATTTTGAACAACATCTGAATGATTATGAACGATTGCTTTAAAACTCAATGGTTTGTTAAGCTCAATAATTGAATTTTCTAATTTAAGATCTGAGACTGAATTATTAATGATTTTATCAGATGATATTTTGAATGTGTATAGTTTGATATCAGACTGAATTATTGATGAACTTACGGTGTCAGTTTTGTTTTCAAATATGTTTTCTTGAAAATCTGAAAAAAGAAATATTTGTTTATTTATGTTTTGAGATTTTTCCAATAGTTCAGCTGCAATATTAAGGGAATTAGAAAGATTGAATTTGCTTTCTGATAATTTACTTTCTTCTAAAATTTTCACAGCTTTTTGGACATCTAATGTACGTCTAATTGAACCATTGTCTAAAATAAAATAGAATTCATCTCCATTTTGCATTTCAGAAATTATATTTTTTATTATTAGGTTACTGCGATTATAATTTGATCCATCATCAGTAAATGCTAACATACTAAATGAATCATCCAACAAAAATACTGTGCTCGATTTTGCAGCTGAGTTGGTGGAAACGATGCTTGTGCTTTCCAATGTTGGTCTGGCGAAAGCTAAAACCAAAAACAGAATTAGCAAGGTTCTAAGCAGAAGTAATAACCACTGCTTTATTTTTATTTTTTTGATTTTAGATTTTTGTAATTCTTTTAAAAATGTAAGAGTGCTAAACTCAATTTTTTTAAGTTTTCTAAAATTTAGAATATGAATTAATATTGGTATTGATGCTGCAAACAAACCAATTAAAATTGCTGGGTTAAGAAAAACCATTAAAGCCTATTTGAAGAAAGTATTTTTAGAAATTTATTTAATTATCATTATATAAAAGTAATGAATAATTAAAAATACAAAAATACATATAAGAGTTGATTTTGAAAATAAGATGAAAAATAAAGCAAGGCTTAACCCAAAAAGTAATGTGCTAATCATTTAAAATTCTCCTTCTCTAAAACTATTCTAAAGAACAGTTTTGAAATACAAGGCAATACAAATTCAATATAAATTATGAAAGAATATGTTTATCTTTAAAACTTTTAAAATGAAAAAAATATAATCTTTAATATGTCACAAAAACTGAAAATCTTAGCTGTTTTACTATTCTTAATTCAAATTCAATTATTATCGCAAGAAAATATAATTATTAATGAATTTGTTTCATCAAACGTTAATGGTTTAATTGATATTGAAACAGGTGAGTATGGAGATTGGATTGAGTTGTATAATCCAACAAATAATTCTATTGATATTTCTGGATTTAAACTTTCTGATGATTTTAGCATCCCTGAGAAATGGACTTTCCCAAATAGTACAATAATTGAAGCAAATTCTTTTCTTGTTGTATGGGCTGATGGTAAAGATATTGAACTTCATACTAACTTTAAGCTTAGTTCAGATGGAGAACAAATTGCAATTTATAACAATAATTTGACTTTGATTGATTCATTAACTTACCATGAACAATTAACAGATGTTTCTTACGGACGAGATACATCTAATTTTAATAATTGGTTATATTATGGTGAACCTTCTCCTGGCAACACAAATAATCTTGGAGTTATTAAATCTAAAGAGTCAGATGAGCCAACCTTTTCAAATAATGCAGGTTTTTATTCTTCAACATTAAGTGTAGAAATTTCTACTGATAAAGAAGGAGAAATATTTTATACACTTGATGGCTCTATTCCTACATTACATTCATCAAAATATAATTCACCAATTACAATTGAAACAAGCAAAGTCGTAAAAGCTATATTTATTGAAGACGGTAAATTGCCAAGTCCAGTAATTACTAAATCATTTTTCATTAATGAAAATATAGAATTACCAATTCTATCAATATCTACAGAACCAAAGAATTTGTGGGATGACGAAATTGGAATTTATACAATTGGAACAAATGGAAAAGAGCTATGGGGAGTGAATGCAAATTATTGGCAAGAATGGGAAAGACCTGCACACTTTGAATACTTTGATGAATCTAAACAAAAAGTTGTTAATCAGGATATTGGAATAGCTATAAATGGTGCTCGTAGAAATATGTTGCATAAATCAATGAGGATTTTTGCAAGAACAGAATATGGCAGCAAACAAATTGAATATAATTTTTTTAAGGAAAAAGATATTAGTGAATTTTCTTCGCTGGTTCTAAGAAATGGTGGATACCCTGAATTCCGTTTTACATTATTTGCCGATGGACTTATTCAAAATCTTTTAGCCGATGAGATGGATATTGATTATCAAGCATATCAACCAACAATATTATTTATGAATGGAGAATATTGGGGAATTTATAATATTCGTGAAAAACAAAATGAAGAATATATTGCAAGCAACCATAATGTAGATAAGAACAATCTAGATATTTTAGAATATAATATGGGAGTTATTGAGGGAGACAAAAATCATTATGCACATTTATTAAGCTTCATCGATCAGAATGATTTACAAGTACCATCAAATTATGATTCGATTAAAAGCTGGATTGACATTAACGAATATATAAATTATCAAATAAGTCAAATTTATATGGCAAATATTGATTGGCCAGCAAATAATATAAAATATTGGAGACCAAGAACAGAAGATGGAAAGTGGCGTTGGCTTTTATTTGATGTGGATTACGGATTTGGACTTGGTGGGAATTATGACCATAATACTATAGAATTTGCGACTCAACCAGATAGTGAAGAATGGAATAATAAACCTTGGTCAACATATTTATTAAGAAATCTTTTAGTTAATCCTGATTTTAGAAATAGTTTTTTGCAAAGATTCGCACTTTTTATTAGCTACTCTTTTAATCCAGAAAGAGTAAATACTTACATTGATAATTTTCAAAATAGAATTAGAAAAGAAATTCCAGATCATATAAATCGCTGGGCTGTTGGCTGTTCTCCAGAAAATCCGGAAAGTAAAGATGGTTGTACTTTTGATACAATAGAAAAATGGGAAGAAGCCATAAATGTTAGACGAAAATTTGCCAGCTTACGTCCGAAGTTTATGAGAAAGTATTTGATGGATTATTTTTCTGTTGGCGATACCAACAAAATTGTTGTTAACTCAGAAGGTGATTTAGGCGAAATTTATTTAAACAATGTAAAAGTAAGACTAGGGCAAGAAGCAACTATTTTTTCTGGCATTGATTTAGAGTTAGTAGCAATTCCAAAAGTTGGTTATAAATTCTCAAGATGGGAAGGGGATTTAAGTTCATTCTCTAATAACTTAAAAATATTAGTAGAAAAGGATTTGAATATTTCTGCTATATTTGAACCGATAGATGATAATAAAGTACCATCAATTGTAAATCTAAATTATGAATTAAAAAAAGAGAATTCACCATATTATGCAAGTGGAGATGTTTTAGTCAAAAAAGATGCTGTTTTATTTATTCAAGAAGGTGTTGAAATAATTATGCCTTCTGATGCCAGTTTTTACATTGAAGGTGGATTGCATGCAATTGGTACCAATGAAGAACCAATAATTATTAGAACTGCTAATCAAGAAAATAATAATTGGGGAGCTCTTTGTTTTGAAAATACTACTGATAAATCGAGTCTTTACCATGTGAAATTATTTGGCACAACTAATGGACGAGATTCATTAAATCAAATAGGTGGAATATCAAGCTTTAATTCTGATCTCGAAATAAATTATTTAGAAATGAGAGACGGAAATTTTCCAATATTTATTCAGAGTGGGAGTTTGGTTTTAAGAAATAGCACAATCTCTACTTCTGTTGTTTCCGATTTAGTGAATGTAAAAAATGGAGATGCAATAATAGAAAATTGTGAATTTATTGGTAACAATTCAGTGGATACAGATGCTATTGATTACGATGATGTTAAAGATGGTATAATAAGAAATAATTATATCCATGATTTTGTTGGCGATAATTCGGATGCCATAGACTTAGGTGAAGGTTCTTCCAAAATACTTGTTGAAGGAAATTTTATTATTAATTGTTTTGACAAAGGAATTTCAATTGGACAAGAATCAACTGCAATAATAAGGAATAACATAATTGTTGAGTGTGATCAAGGTGTTGGAATCAAAGATGAGTTTTCCTATGCATTTATTGAAAATAATACTTTTTATAAAAATGATATTGGAGTTGCATGTTTTGAGAAATCACCAGGGAATGGTGGAGGAAAGGCAGATATTAGAAATTCCATTTTTTCTGAGTCCACAACAACTAGTGTTTTTTATGATCAATTTTCAGAAATAAATGTATCATATTCTTTATCAGATACTGAATTATTATTAGGTGAAGAAAATATTTTTGAAGATCCAATGTTTTTATTTTCTGATAGTTTAGACTTTACAATATCTTCTGATTCACCTGCAATAGATTCTGGTGATCCTAATTCTGCTAATGATGCTGATGGATCGCGAGCAGATATTGGTGCTTCTACAAAACTTTTAGACGAAAGTTCAAAAGTAGTAATAAATGAAATAAACTATAATTCGTCAGATGATTTTAATCCTAAAGACTGGATTGAAATTTATAATCCAACGGATAAAAGTATTGATGTATCAAATTGGATATTTAAAGACTCAAACGAAGAACATATTTTTATATTTCCTTTAGGAACAAATATTTTACCATTTGATTTCCTAGTACTATGTGAAGATGTTGTGATTTTTAGTGAAAAGTTTCCAAATGCTAATAAAATAATTGGAGACTTTGATTTTGGATTAAATAATAGCGGAGAACATATTCGTTTATTTGATAATTATGGAAACTTAATAGATTCTTTAACTTATGATGATGAAAATAATTGGCCAATTGAAGCAGATGGGAATGGTTCCACTTTACAATTAATTTCTAATGAATTGGATAACTCAAAAGTTGAAAGTTGGAAAATTTCAAAAGGATTTGGAACTCCAACAACTGAAAATCTTTTTCTGACTGATACCATAAGTACTCCAAATCTTCCAAGTGAATTTATGCTATATCAGAATTATCCGAATCCGTTTAATCCCTCAACAATAATTAGTTATTCAATTCCAAAGTTAGAGAGCAAATTGACAGTACCTGTTAAATTGAAAGTGTATGATGTTTTAGGAAGAGAAGTAATAACACTGATTGATCAGGAAGTGAAGTCCGGAAATTATATTGTTAGTTTTAATGCAAATGGTGTTTCCAGCGGTATTTATTATGCCCAAATAGTTGCCGGTGATTATTTGAAAACAATAAAAATGTTATTGTTAAAATAACGACAAATGTCGCCTCAGAAATGTTAAATTAGAAAAAACCTGAGGTGATTATGAGGATAAAAAAGAGGATAATAGCCAGAAGACAAATAAAAAGTTCGGAAGGAGAGTT
>Ga0209633_10002041_pt1 | contig 20005 bp, 20 predicted proteins | sample Cruoilmetagenom1_FD_187290 | JGI IMG/M metagenome (GOLD analysis project Ga0209633, IMG submission 187290) | Oil polluted marine microbial communities from Coal Oil Point, Santa Barbara, California, USA - Sample 1 (SPAdes) (version 2) | ecosystem: Environmental > Aquatic > Marine > Oil seeps ... | reverse complement strand
ATCTCCCATAGTACCGGCCTTTTTTATGGTGCCATTGGTAAAAGTGTAATCAGCACCTATTGCCTGAGCAGTATCTTCAATAACGTATAAATTATGAGCCGCTGCAACTTCTAGAATGGCTTCCATATTCGCACATTGCCCAAACAAATGTACAGGAACGATAGCCTTGGTTTTTGGAGTGATGGCTTTTTTAAGTGCATCAATATCCATATTAAAAGTATATGATTCGACATCAATCAATACAGGGGTTAATTTTAGCAAAGCAATTACCTCTACCGTAGCAGCGAAAGTAAAATCAACTGTAATTACTTCATCACCCTGTTGCAAGTCCAAACCCATCATTGCAATTTGTAAAGCATCAGTACCGTTAGCACAAGGAATAACATGTTTTACACCTAAATACTCCTCTAGGTCTTTTTGAAAGTTTTTTACTTCAGGGCCGTTTATAAAAGCAGCTGATTCAATTACGTTTTGTATAGAAGTATCTATTTGATGCTTAATTTTTTGATATTGACCTTTAAGATCAACCATTTGGATTGGTTTCATCTGTTTTGTATGTTATTTTATATTGGTTAGATGTAATTCATCATAAGACATCCTTAATTAAATATCAAATCCGAGTCATGGCTCATTTCAAATACAATTAATTTCTATCAGTAAACGCACAAAAATACAAATTATTTAACGGTAGTACTTGTATTTTTATACTTTAGCATTTAGGATGTATTTTTTTTATAACATAACGGTATATATTGTAAGTTTTTCACTTAAAATTGTTGCGCTTTTCAATAAAAAAATAGACTTATTTGTTAAAGGAAGAAAAGACGTTTTTAAAGCATTGGAACATCATTTTAAAACTAATGACGCTATTATTTGGTTTCATTGTGCTTCATTAGGAGAGTTTGAACAAGGCAGGCCAATTATTGAAAAATGTAAGGAGGAGTTTAAAGACCATAAAATTTTAATCACTTTTTTTTCACCTTCAGGCTATGAAATACAGAAAGATTACCCCAATGCAGATTTAGTGACATATCTTCCGTTAGACACAAAAAAAAATGCAAAAAGATTTTTGCAAAAGGTAAATCCAACTATTGCCATTTTTGTGAAGTATGAATTTTGGCCGAATTTATTGGAACAGTTAAAAAGTAAAAAAATAAAAACAATTCTAGTTTCAGGAATTTTTAGAAAAGAACAATCTTTTTTTAAAAGTTATGGTAACTGGATGAAAAAATCCTTACAAACATTTGATCATTTTTTTGTTCAAGACCATAACTCTAAAGAGCTACTTAAACAAATAGGTTTTGTAAATGTTACGCTTAGTGGAGATACGCGATTTGATAGAGTATTTGACATTACAAAGCAGGAAAACACTTTAGAATTTGCTGAGAATTTTGTAAGTGGTAAAATAACGCTGGTTGCTGGAAGCACGTGGCCAAAGGATGAAGAACTATTAGTTGATTATATCAATAATAAAATGAATTCTGAGCAAAAAGTTATAATTGCACCACATAATATAAACCGAAAAGATATACTAAAATTGAAAGTGAGCATTTCAAAAGAAACGGTTTTATATTCCGAGATTAATGGCAAAGAGTTACAGAAGTATCAAGTACTTATAATCGATACTATTGGCTTGTTATCTAAAATGTATGACTATGCTGATATTGCCTATGTGGGAGGCGGGTTTGGAACCGGAATTCACAATATATTGGAACCTGCAACTTTTGAAGTACCAATTATTATTGGGCCCAATTATCAGAAATTTAAAGAAGCAAAAGAGTTGATTGATTTAGAAGCTTGTATTGTAATTACGAATAAGCCTAAATTGAGCAATGCGCTAACCTCATTATTCTCCAATTCAACCAAGAGGAAAAATAAAGGGAAAATTGCCAGAAACTATATTCTTGATCATATTGGGGCTACTGAAATAATAGTTGATTTCCTTAGTAAAAATATTTACAAAAAATAAGTACCTTGTACCCCGCTTTAAATTAATCTAAATAATGATAAGAGAAAAATTAAAAGAATATTTCGGTGTAGTTTTCGAAGAAGCATTGATCAATGAGATCATTGAAGTTGGTACCTATAAAAAAGTGAAAGAAAATGAATTGCTGCTTGATTTGGGAGACAAATTTGATAGAATTCCTTTAATGTTAAATGGAGCTATTAAAATTAGTAGAGAAGACGAAAACGGTGATGAAATAGTATTGTATTTTTTAGAACGAGGTGATACCTGTACTATAACTTTTGGTAGTGGATTAACCAGTTCTAAGAGTAAAGTCAGAGGTGTGGCCGAGAAAGATTCTGAGGTAGTTTTTATACCTGTTGAAAAACTAGAGGAATGGCTTGTTAAATACTCGTCATGGCGAAGTTTTGTAATTGATAGTTATAATATCAGATTATCAGAAATGTTGGAAGCTATCGATACCTTGGCTTTTATGAAAATGGACCAGCGTTTGTACAAATACCTTACAGATAAAGTTAAGATTATGAGAAGTTCTACATTAAATACAACACATCAGGAAATATCACAAGATTTAAATACTTCTAGAGTGGTAGTTTCTAGGTTATTAAAGCAACTGGAAAATGAAGGGAAAATAAAATTGTACAGGAATAAAATTGAAGTATTAGAATTTTAACAAACCCTTTTTTTATAATGCAAACATGATGTTACGTAACAAATGTTACATGATTAAAAATTTACTTATCTACATTTAAGGAAAAATATTTATAAATAGTATGGATTTTATAGTACAACCTTGGCCATGGTATGTGGTCGGACCGTTGATTAGCTTAGTCATGTTTTTACTATTCTATTTTGGTAAAAAATTTGGCGTCTCATCTAATCTTGAGACGATTTGCGCTATCGGAGGCGCAGGAAAATTCGTTGATTTTTTTAAATTTGACTGGAGGGCAAACGGTTGGAATCTTATGTTTATTCTAGGAGCAATTATTGGAGGTTTTATTTCCTACCAATGGTTAACACCAAGTGAAGTTATAGCTTTGAATCCGCAAACAGTTCAAGATTTGACTGATTTAGGATTTCAAAATGCAGGAGCACAATACTTACCAGATGAAATATTTAGTATGGAGAATATGTTTTCGGTAAAAGGATTTTTGATCTTGATCATTGCGGGTATATTAGTAGGTTTCGGATCCCGTTATGCAGGCGGCTGTACCTCAGGACACGGTATTGTTGGATTGAGTAACTTAGAAATCCCTTCATTAATTTCAGTGATGGGGTTCTTTATTGGAGGTTTACTAATGACTTGGCTGTTATTACCATTAATTTTTTAAATCGATAAAATGAAAAATGTAAAATTTTTGTTGGTAGGTATTCTTTTCGGGATCATATTGAGTAAGGCCGAGGTTATATCATGGTACAGAATATATGAAATGTTTAAATTTCAATCTTTCCATATGTATGGCGTTATTGGTTCGGCAGTTGCAGTAGGGGTTGTCTTACTTTATTTTTTTAAAAAAGGAATCATAAAAACATACTTTGGAACTCAAATTACTATTGAACCAAAAAAGAAAGGTTTTGCCCGGAATTTATTAGGAGGATCGATTTTTGGCTTAGGTTGGGCACTTGCAGGTGCTTGTCCTGGTCCGATGTTTATTTTATTAGGTAGAGGTGTCGCTGCTATTGCCATTGTAATTTTGGGAGGGCTTTTAGGAGCATTGTTGTATCATGCTGTCAAGAGTAAACTCCCTCATTAATTCGAATCAATCCTGAAAAAGGGATTCAAGGCTTAGAACTACAAAGCTTATTTTAAATCATTCTGCGAAACTAAAGTTACATAGAGCCTAGTCGAAATGTTTTGTTTCGTAACTTTGCAAACTATTTGTAAAAGATTCAATGGATACGTTAAAAGACAAATTTGGCAGACAGATTACATATTTACGATTAGCAGTAACTGATCGTTGTAACTTGCGTTGTCAATATTGCATGCCGGCTCATGGGATTGATATCGTTGATAGAAAAGAGCTCCTTACTTTTAAGGAAATGTATAGAATTACCAGGGTGTTAAGTGAGTTAGGGGTTAATAAGGTCCGTCTGACCGGAGGCGAGCCGTTTGTACGTAAAGATTTTGTCAATTTTTTGGAGATGTTGTCATTTAATGATAAACTTGATGAAATAAATATTACTACCAACGGAGCTTTAATTGCTAAACATATTTCGAAATTAGAAGAATTAAAAATTGGAACGGTAAATTTGAGTATTGATAGTCTTTCTTCTGAAAATTTTGCCAAAATTACCAGGAGGAATGTTTTCGATGAAGTATATGAAACGTTGGAAATATTAGAAAAAAGTTCATTAAAATTGAAATTGAATGCAGTTGTCCAGTCTGGGGTAAATACGCACGAAATCATTGATTTTATTGAGTTGACCAAACACAAGAATATAGCAGTACGATTTATTGAAGAAATGCCATTTAATGGAACGGGACAAAGAGAAACCAGCGAGGTTTGGAATTATACAAGAATATTAAATTATATAAATACACATTACAAGGATACGATTCCACTGCGATCAGACAAATCGTCTACTTCTCATAATTTTAAAATTGAAGGCTATAAGGGTACATTCGGCATTATTCCTGCTTTTACACGCACTATCTGTAATGATTGTAACCGTATTAGAATAACCGCAACAGGCTTGTTTAAAAACTGTTTATTTGACGAAGGGGTTTTTAATGTGAGAGATTTTATTCGTAATGGAGCAAGTAATGACGATTTAAAACAATTGTTTTTATCTATTGTTAAGGATAAACCGGAGAACGGATTTATTGCAGAGGCAAATCGAAAGAATAATAAAAAGGTCTCTGAAAGTATGTCTACCATTGGAGGATGATTTGATTTTAAAAAAGAGTGTTACTCTACGAAATCACAGATCCAGATTAAGAAAGATGAATAAATGATCACATCGCAAAAAGCTCTACAAATTATTTTAGATTCTACCGAAAATTTTGGTATCGAAGAAATTCCTTTCTTAGATTCACTTGGAAGAATATTGAAAGAAGATATTAAAGCCGACAGAGATTTCCCCCCGTTTAACCGGGTTAGCATGGATGGTATTTCAGTGTCCTTTGACATTTTCACAAAAGGTATAAGAGAATTTCCTATTGAAAATATTCAACCTGCCGGCAGCCCACAAACTGAATTGAAAAATGAGCTGTATTGTATTGAAGTAATGACAGGTGCAGTCTTACCTGAAAATACAGATGCAGTTATTCCCTACGAACAAGTGACGATTGAAAAGGGAAAGGCCACTGTTCAAATAGATCAAATTAAGCATTTACAAAATATACACTTGCAAGGAAAAGACCGGAAGGGAAAAGATATATTGGTTGAAAAGAATTCCCTTATTTCTGCCGCTGAAATTGGTGTTTTTGCTACCGTGGGTAAGAATTTAGTTAAAGTTGCAAGGCAACCTAAAGTAATGATAATTTCTACCGGAGATGAATTGGTTGAAGTATCTGAAAAACCATTAACACATCAAATACGAAGAAGTAATTCCTATACCTTGGTTTCATTGTTACAACAATTACGAATACAATCTGAAACAGCCCATATCGTTGATGATAAACCTTTGTTAGAAGAAAAAATAAGGCAGTATTTGGAAGAATATGATGTATTGCTTTTTAGTGGAGCCGTGAGTAAAGGGAAGTTTGATTTTTTACCTGAAATCTTAGACGAGTTAGAAGTTGAAAAATTATTTCACAGAGTCAAACAACGTCCCGGGAAACCATTCTGGTTCGGGGTCTCTGACCTTAATAGTATGAATGAACAGAATGAAAAAGACGCTACACAACCTAAAAGAACAACAATTTTTGCATTTCCGGGAAATCCAGTTTCAACTTTTGTTGGTTGTGTAAAATATTTCTATCCCTGGTATAAAAAATCAATGGGATTAAGCTTTCAAAATATGGATAAAGCCATACTTTCTGAAGATTTTATTTTTAAACCGGAGCTTACATATTTTTTACAAGTGACCTTAGAAAACAAAAACGGAGTATTGTATGCAAGGCCTTTTATGGGTAATGGTTCGGGAGATTTAGCTAACTTAGCGGATGCAGATGCTTTTCTAGAATTGCCGGATGATAGAAACGAGTTTAAGAAAGGAGAAGTGTTTCCATTAATAACCTTTAGAAATTAATTTGATTGTCATTCCTGCGAAGGCAGGAATCCATATCTAGAAAATGAAAGATAAATTCACACATATTACAGATAAAAACCAACCCCAAATGGTAAATGTTGGTGATAAAAAAGTCACTAAACGAAAAGCTATTGCCAGGGCAGAATTATTTTTAGGGGCTACAATTATTTCACATTTTGAAAATGATGAGATCATTACCAAAAAAGGCCCCGTTTTTCAAACGGCTATCATTGCGGGTATTCAAGCGGTAAAGAAAACTTCAGAGTTGATTCCGATGTGTCATCCGCTACAAATAAACGGCGTTGATATTGATATTAATATAATTGATACAGAGTATGCCGAAATTCTCTGTACAGTAGAAATTGAAGGGAAAACAGGAGTTGAAATGGAAGCTTTGACCGGAGCAACTGTTACCGGGCTGACAATTTATGACATGTGTAAAGCCATCTCGCAAGAAATGGTAATAAAGGAAGTAAAATTACTTGAAAAAACAGGTGGAAAATCTGACTATAAGATTAATAATTAACATCCTTTCGAAGGAGTTGACAAATGGCATGAGTACAGCGTAGCTATTTCTTGATCAAAGAAAAGAAGAAAAGAAGAAAATGGAAATTGAAAACCACCAAAAACACACCAAATTAAAACGCCGGGAAAATGGCAATTTCGCCCCGAACGAAATTTCCATTTTGGGCACAAAATGCTCAATAATTGCCGATTTTGTTCAAAAAATGAGCAAAAAACTCCAAAAAAGGCATAAAATCGCATATTTTGATGCGTCTCATAATAATGAAATTAAGGTTCCTGATTTTGATACTTTTACAGCACAGCATTCCGGGAGTTTGAATGCGCATTCTATTGCTGAAATAAATGAGTATAATGAACGGATTCGATTTTCAAATTATGACCTTTTATTTATTAATGGGAATCACTATATAGGGGCTAAACAAATATTGATTTTAGACAATGAAAAGAAGACATCTGTTTTAAAGCGTTTAGACCAATTAGATAGGATTCAGTTTGTGGTCAAATTAAATGAAGATTCTCAGTATTTCGATTTTTTAGTCGAAAAGTATCCAACTATTAAAAATTTAAAATGCTACCTTATTGAAGAAGTAGATTCGATTGCTGGTCACATTGAGAATTTAATTCAAGAAAAGATTGCTCCGGTTCGAGGTTTGGTATTGGCTGGTGGTAAAAGTTCAAGAATGGGTACGAATAAAACGGAACTCAATTATCATGGAAAACCTCAATTAGAACACGCAGTTGATTTATTGCAAGATAGCTTACTGAATACTTTTGTTTCGGTCGCAACGGACCAACACTTGGATAATTTTGAAACAATTCAAGACAAATTTGTTGGCTTAGGAAGTTTTGGAGGTATTTGTTCTGCTTTTCAACAAGACCCCAATAAAGCGTGGTTAGTATTGGCAACCGACTTACCTTTTGTAAGTGGCGATTTGATACAATTGTTGTTACAAAAAAGAAATCCTCAAAAAATGGCCACAGCCATCAAGGGAAAATCGAAACCATTTGTTGAACCATTAATTGCTATCTACGAACCAAAGGCATATCCGGTTTTACTCAGTTATTTAGCACAAGGGTATTCTTGTCCACGAAAAGTTTTGATCAATTCTGACGTAGAAATAGTCGAAGTAGATGATAATTTGATCAGAAATATAAATACGCCCGAAGAATTTAAAGATGCCCACAGAGAAATAAATGAATAAAAAGCTTCATATACTTAATGGAGATAGCATAGCACACATTTTTTCCAAAACGTCTATTCAAGGAGATCTAATTATTTGGAGAGAAATGCTGTGTGATGGTTTTTTACACAAAAATGTTGGAAGTGACGAATTTTGGAAAAAAAGATATACTTTTTTTGAAGAAGAAATGGGTATTGCCAAAATAGAATATTTTGATAAAACAATAAAAGAGATCATAAAACTTGAAGATGTATGTGATTATGATGAAATAGTCTTATGGTTTGAATATGACCTGTTTTGTCAAGTAAATTTAATGGCATTATGTGTTTACTTGCTAAAATATTTTAGGAAAAATATAAACTATTATTTGGTTTGCGCAGGGCACGAAAGAGGGAAGCAATACTTGCAAACACTCTCCGATTACTCACCCATTGAATACCAAACACTTTATAAAAATAAGATTAAGCTTACGCGGAATGATTTCTTGTTCGCCCAACAATGTTGGGAAATATATGTTACGAATGATTTACAAGAGTTGAAACAGTTTGAATTCAAAAAAAATGTCAAATTTGAGTATCTACAATTGGCAATGGATCAGCATCTCCAGAGATTTTCGGGCCAAAACGGTTTGAATCAAATAGAAAATCAAATACTTGAAATTATTAATTCGGGCATTTCAAATAAGAATGCGATTGTTAAAGAATTATTACGTTGGCAACAAAAAGAAACTGTCTATGGGTTTGGTGATTTACAGTACTTTTTATATTTAAAAAAATTGAGAAATTTTTATTCAGTTAAAAATGAAATAATAACTTTGAATAATAAGGGAAAAGAATTAATGAGATGAAAATCACACCTGAACAACTCTATAAACGTCAAACCACACTTGCCGAAATAGGCAAAGCCGGCCAGCAACAATTATTGCAGGCTAAAGTGGCTATTATAGGCTGTGGTGGTTTGGGGAGTATAGCGGGAATTTATTTAGCCGCAAGTGGTATTGGCACTATTCATTTGGTAGATTTTGATGTAGTTGATGTTTCAAATTTACATAGGCAGGTTTTTTATAAAATTGAAGATATTGGAAAGTCCAAAGCTGCAGTATTGGCGAGTCATATGCGGTCAATTTCTCCTTTTGTAGAGGTAAGTTTTAGCAATACGGCAATTTCAAAAAGTACTGTTTTTGATGAGATCAATGATTGCGATTATGTGTTAGATTGTACAGATAGTTTACCTATAAAATATTTATTAAATGACGCTTGCGTAATAAATGATAAAACCTTGATTTATGGCTCATTGTATAAATTTGATGGCTATGTCTCAAGTTTCAATGTAAAATTACCTGATGGTAGTTTTAGTGCCAATTTACGCGATGCTTTTCCTGAAATTTCTAAGGAAGCAATTCCAAATTGTTCCGAAGTAGGAACCTTAAATAATATAGTTGGTATTATAGGCTTAATGCAAGCAAATGAAGTAGTAAAATTAGTTGGAAAAATTGGCAATTCATTACATGATCAATTATTGATCTATAATAGCTTGGAGAACTCACAATTCAAAATGAAGCTGAAAAGATCTTTTACAAAAGAGATGATTCAACAAATTTTTAAAAAAGAGAACTATTTGGATGTAAATTGCCTTGTTCAAGATGAATCACTATTGATCTCTGCCGAGGAATTTAAAAAAAAACTGTTACTTCAAGCAGATTTGAAGAACTTTGAAACTATATCAGTCATTGAAGACTTAAGCACACCTTTACCATTTGAAGCAGATGCTCAAATTCCTTTTTCTAAATTTGATGATATAATTGATCATATTGAGAATGGTCATAAGATTGGCAAGAAGAAAGATTTTATAATTGTCTGTAATAGGGGAATTCTGAGCTATTCTGCTACCCAACGATTAAAAGAGACCTATCCTGACCTTACCATTTTAAGTCTTAAAAATGGGATAATTAATTGTTAATAGACATATCGTTAAATGCAAGATCCATTCGAATTTTATAAAACCGAAAAACAATTTTTTGAAAAAGAATTGTCATCTTTAAAAAAGAAATTGGTGACCTCCAGTACGTTACGATTGCTGGTTTTTTTAAGTACTATTTTTGGGATCTATTTCTTTTTTGGAAATATAAATATTGTACTTCCATTTACGGTTATTGGAATGATCTTGTTTATTTATTTGGTCTCCAGGCATACAAACTTGCAATATGAGAGAGATCTTAAAAGGAAGTTGATAGAAATTAATGTCATAGAAATTAATGCATTAAACAGAGAGTATCTATCACTGGATGAAGGCAATGAATTTATAGACTCAACGCATTTTTACAGTTATGATATTGATCTGTTCGGTAGAGGCTCTTTCTTTCAATATATCAATAGAACGGTTACCTATGAAGGAAAGAAAAAACTAGCTAAAACTTTAATAGAAAATAATATTTCTATTATTGAAACGAAACAGGAAGCGATTAAAGAATTAGCGCGAATTCCAAAATGGAGACAACAGTTTTCAGCAATAGCCAGCTTGGTAAAAGTACAGCATCCTGCAAAGGTCATTGTAGATTGGATACACAATTACAAACCTGTTTTTCCTCGGTTTTTATCCTTCTTGCCTATAGTATTTTCAGTAATTTCTTTACTAATGATTGTTCTTGTAAGTTTGCAAATTATAAATGTGCAATTTATTATAGTTTGGCTTTTTATCGGATTAGGAATTTCAGGAATTTACCTTAAAAAAGTAAATAAATTATACGGAGAGGCTACCAAAGCAAAAGACACCTTTAGGCAATACCATAAGCTGTTACACGAAATAGAATTAACCAAATTCAATGCCAACATATTAAAGGAAAAACAACGAGATATTCAAACTGAATCTCAAAAAGCATCTGTGATATTCTCTAAATTTTCCAAAATCTTAGATGCCTTGGACCAGCGTAATAATATGTTAATTGCTGTTCTTGGCAATGCTTTTTTATTGTGGGATCTACGACAGGCATACAGAATTGAACAATGGATCGACACGTATAGAAGTATCGTTGAAAATTGGTTTACCGTCATAGCTTTTTTTGATGCACAGAATTCATTAGCTAATATTGCTTTTAACCATCCTGATTATGTTTTCCCTGAAATTACTGGCCGCAATGAAGTAATCAATACACGAAGCTTAGGGCACCCTTTATTGAAAGAATCACAACGTATTGATAATGATTTTAGCATCCAAAATCAAGAATTTTTTATCATTACCGGAGCTAATATGGCAGGGAAAAGTACCTTTTTGCGTACCGTTTCTTTGGCAATCGTTATGGCAAATATGGGCTTGCCAGTCTGTGCCAAGTCATTTCAATATTCACCAATAAAATTGATAACAAGTATGCGGACTTCAGATTCCCTGGCAGATGATGAATCGTATTTCTTTTCAGAATTAAAACGGTTGAAATTTATTGTCGATAAAATTAGTCCTCAAGCACTATCAAAAGAAAATTATTTTATCATTTTAGACGAAATCCTCAAAGGGACAAATAGTACCGATAAGGCCATCGGTTCTAAAAAGTTTGTGCAAAAACTAGTCGACTCAAACTCTACAGGAATTATAGCTACTCACGATCTAAGTCTATGTGAAATTGAAAAAGAATTAGTTGAAGTCGATAATTATTATTTTGATGCTGAAATTATTAACGACGAATTGCATTTTGATTATAAATTAAAGGAAGGCATTTGTAAAAATATGAATGCATCCTTTTTATTAAAAAAGATGGAGATTGTTTGACAAAACCGTCTCCTTTCCCTGACGAATTGCTTGGGATGAAATTCAATTAAAAGAATACAACAAGACCTTATCATTTTCTTTTAAAATTATATCCAAGGCGTCTAAAAATTGAATAGAAACCGTAGGGCATCCCCAACTCATTGCTATTGATTTCGGATATACTTCTTTATCAGGGACATGTTCCCAGGCATGTAATACAATCACTCTTTTTCGCATATTGGCATTAGATTCTTCTAAGCCGTTCAGCCAATATTTATAATTCTTACCCCATCTACTATGCGCTCTTTCAGCGACAACCGCCATTCCTAAGGTTGTACAATAACTATCACTTGTATTGCTAAATATTTCGGCTGTTGCATTTTTGTTTTGCCCCTTACAACTTCCATGACAAACCAATCCTTTTTTAATCAATGTCTTTTTTTCAAGATCAATCACAAAAAATCGATTTAGTCCGCTATGTAAAGAATAGTCAATCATAAAAGCTAGCTTTTGATTGTATTTATACCATTGGGCAAACTTTTTAACGTGCTCAATTTGTACGGTATAATCCTTTGGAACCGTTGTTGGAGAGACTTTATTTTCTTCACAATAAAGGTTTAACAAACTTAATAACAAAAGAAATATTTTACTATTCATATGTGATAGTTTAGATCACACAAACTTAAAAAGTTCGATACGAAAAACTTTTAAAGGTTTGTTAAAGTCTATAATGCAGTCTGTTAAAATAAAGCTCATATGATCATTTCCAATTAATAATTATCGAGGATTTTGTAATGATACTATTTTTTCTCGACTAAAAATCCGTAAAAATTATTTTAATGAAGAATATTCTTTTCCTTATGGTAATTGCATTGGGGCTTTTTGGTTTTATGCAACAAGATAAGTGGGTAGCTCCTGTATCGGCTAAAAAAATTGTCAATCCGGTTACTGCTAAAAAAAGAAGTTCTTCTGCCAAAAAAGGAGCTAAAATATTTACACAATATTGTATTGTATGTCATGGGAAAAAAGCAAAAGGTGACGGAGCTGGTGGAAAAGCATTGAATCCTAAACCTGCTAATTTAACATCAGATTTAGTTCAAAACCAGGTTGATGGTGAGATTTTTTGGAAAATTTCTAACGGAAGAAATGCAATGATCAAATGGGATCCTATTATATCAGAAAGTGATAGATGGGCTTTGGTAAATTATATTAGAACACTTAAAGAATAATCAATTATAACTATTAAATCTTTTTTAATCATGAGAAATAAATTATTAGCCCTTGTCGTCATTATCGGAATAGGAGTTTTCAGCCTATTATCTTTTAAAAACATTGATACCGAGTATACTCCAATTAAAGTAGAAAATAGTATGATAGGAAATCCTTGGGATGGATATACAGATTGGTATAAGATAACTAAGGATGCTCCGAATACCGGAGATCCTACCGGGTTTATTGAAAAAAGACACAATGGTCAAAAGGCATACAGAGAAATTTATATTAATGATATTGGAAAAGTTGTAAACTTAGGCCCGGCACCGTATAAATACCCTGAAGGGACTATCGTTGTGAAAGAAACCTATAAGAATAAAGAAGTTTGGGAAAAGAAAGGTAAAAATATCCTAACGATCATGATTAAGCAAGCTGACGGAACATCACCTGAAACAGGTGATTGGGGTTACATTATGGGAGCGAAAGGAAAATTAAGCACCGGAACTTCAAAATGGGCAAAATTTTGCAGTGGTTGCCATGTATATGCGGCTAGTAAAGATTATGTATTTATGAGTTCTGATTTTATGAAAACATTAGAATAAGTTATTAGGATGTTTCTAATCTAAGGATGCTCGAAGAAATTCGAGCATCTTTTTTGCAATATGAATTTATGTTTTAAGATTAATTTAGTATCATTTAAGGATGCGAATTTACCCAAACTTCTCCATCAACAAAATATTCTTTTTTCCAAATGGGCACAGTTTCTTTTAAGGTGTCAATAGCTAGTTGACATGCTGCAAAAGCGGCTTTTCTATGTGGAGCCGAAACAGCGATAATTACAGGAATATCACCAATTTGTAGTTCACCTTCAGCATGATGGATCGCAATTTTTAAAATATCAAAATCGGCCAAAGCGCGACCCGCAATTTTTTGCATTTCTTTAATTGCCATGGCTTGATAGGTAGAAAAATCTAACAAGGTCACTTTTTTATTTTGTGTTTGGTTTCTAACTGTCCCAACAAATAAAACTATACCTCCACAGGAAGCGTCTTGCACAAACTCATAGCATTCTTGTAAATTCAGTTTCTCTGATGTTATTTTGATGGAAGTATTATCTGACATAATTTTTTTAATTGAAACGACTACAAAATTAGTAAATCAAAATGTACCTTTGCGAGCTTTATACAAAAGATTGTTAAAAATGAAGAACACATTTCGACTCATTAGTTTTTTAGAGGGAATATCCTATTTATTATTGCTTTTCATAGCAGTACCAATAAAATATTTTGGTGAAGATGAATCTTTTGTTAAAATGTTGGGAATGCCTCACGGTTTACTTTTTATAGCTTATTTGATATTAGCGATTATGCTTAAGTATGAATTGGAATGGAAATCGAAAACTTTTTGGATGATTCTTGTAGCCTCGGTAATACCTTTTGGCACATTTTATATTGATAGGAAGCATTTAAGAAATTAAGTTTTTAGTCTTTGAGATTCAATAAACTTAGAGATTGGGGGGAATAAATTAATAAAAAAAAATCCTAAGTAAAATATTGCCATTACTGCATAAATTGAAAAGTAGTCGCCATTAATTTCTCCAAAAGCAAATATTCCACCAAAAACATACCAAGCACTTAACATCCATAAAGCAAGTTTACTTCCTTTAAAATATATAATTGAAATAAAAAGAAGCAAAATAATAAATTTGACTAGATGAATTGACAATTTTTCATTTCCAATTTTTAGATAAACAGCAATCATTAAGTAAATTTGTTCAATGACAGCCAAAAAGGATGCTAATAAAAAGTAGTATTTTCCTTTCATAACTTCAGAATTAGCCCCCACTAACTGGCGGAATCAAAGCTATTATGTCATTAGATTTTATCACATAACTATCGTCAACATACTCTTCGTTTACTGCTACTGAGAAATTATTAAAACGATCTAGTTTTTGATATTCTCTTAATAGCTGATCTTTTAAATTATGAATTGTGGTGTTATCATCCATTTTAAACTCTAACGAATTCTTTCCGATAATATCTCTAATGATGCCAAAAAATAAAATTCTAATATTCATATATACAAATATAAATATTAACTTTATAAGTCACGTAAAAAAAGATTTGTTAAGTAACAAAAGTTACAGGTGAAAGAGGGTTTTTGTGTAACTTTGATCTTCTATCATTTTTTTAAGACAACCAATAAAAAATATACCAAACAAATGAAGTACGGCTTTATTATTGACAATCGTAAATGTATCGGTTGTCATGCTTGTACAACTGCCTGTAAATCAGAACATGATGTGGCTGTTGGCGTAAATAGAACTTACGTCAAGCAAGTTGAAAAGGGAGTATTCCCTGATACACGAAGAATTTTTTCGGTTATGCGATGTAATCACTGTACGGACGCACCTTGTGTTGAGATCTGCCCGGTGGAAGCCTTGTATACGCGTGATGATGGAATTGTAGATTTTGATAACAACCGTTGTATTGGTTGTAAATCATGTATGCAGGCATGTCCTTATGATGCACTGTATATTGATCCAAACAATAACACAGCCGCAAAATGTAACTATTGTGCTCATAGAGTAGATGTAGGTAGAGAACCGGCTTGTGTCACGGTTTGTCCTGAACATGCTATTATTGCAGGTGATATGGAAAACCCTGCTACTGAGATTTCTCAATTATTGGCAAGGCAGCAGGTAAAAGTTCGTAAACCGGAAAAAGGTACGAATCCAAACTTATTCTATATTGATGGTGATGATGCTTCATTGAATCCAGAAGCTACCGATAAATCGGGACCAGGATTTTGGAATTCACAAGCTCGAGGTGTTGGCCACTTTGCAAAAGCTGCCGAGAAAATGATGCATACCAATGAGGATGTTGACCTGTTGCAAATGTCTATTAATAATGAAATTACTGCTGCATATCAAAGGAAAGATACTGACAATCCTAATTATATAGATGTACTGAGTGGGAAAGCTCGTAGAATTTATGATACTCCTGATAAGGGAATTCTTTGGGGATGGGAAGTTTCTGCTTATGTAATGACCAAGGCAATTGCTGCCGGGGCATTTTTGATACCATTTTTAGCTATTTTATTAGGATATGAAATTTCATCAACTGCAAAATTATGGTCAGCCGGAATTTCGTTAGTATTTTTATCCTTAACAGGATTATTCTTAGTAATGGATTTAGACAGGCCAGATAGGTTCTTAAATGTTTTATTACGCCCACAATGGAAATCATGGTTGGTCAAAGGAGGATATATTATAACCATTTTCGGATTACTAGCAACAGTTTGGGGAGCGACGACCTATTTCGACCTATTCCAAAATTTCGGAATAGGGGAAACAATATTGCTATGGATAACTGCATTTTTCGCAGTCATGTTGGCAATTTATACAGCGTTCTTATTTGCTCAAGCAAAAGGACGCGATTTTTGGCAAAGCCCTTCATTAGCCTTACATATGTTAGTGCATAGTATTATGGCCGGTGCTGCAATTTTTGCATTGGTTTTATTAGTTTCAGGTGCTGAGAATTGGATGTCCATTCTGGGAATGATAATGATTATAGCAATATCGGTAAATTTATTTACCATGATTACTGAACTGACGATGACACATCCTAGTACGTCTGCACATACCGTTGTAGAAATGATCACTAAAGGAAGGTACAAAAACCTATTTTGGATTGGGGCAGTATTGATAGGGAATATTATTCCATTGGGTTTATTACTTCTTATGCCTAGCGCATCAACATTGACTATAGCAGCAATATTCATATTAATAGGAATTTATGCTACAGAGAAAATTTGGGTAGAAGCTCCACAAAGAATACCATTAGCTTAATTAACTAAATTATCATGGGATATAAAAAACCATCATTTATAGAAAACATAGCAGAAAAAATAGGCATCATTCCTAATCTGCATAAAGAGAAATATCAGGAGTTTGACGACGATATGCGTCATTTTACGGATGAAGAAGTTGCCCAGATGTATGAGAATTTTCCACCTCCTGAAAAATGGGATAACTGGGTAGAATACAATCCGAAAGTTTGGCCTAAAAAAGAAAAAACTACCTATCAGATTGTTCCGACTACTTGTTTTAACTGTGAAAGTGCCTGCGGTTTAACTGCTTTTATAGATAAAGAAACACAGGAGGTGAAAAAATTTGAAGGGAATCCATACCATCCGGGGAGTAGAGGTAGAAATTGTGCCAAAGGACCGGCAACAATAAATCAGGTTACAGATCCTGATAGGATTCTTTTCCCGTTAAAACGGAAAGGAAAACGTGGCGATGGCGAATGGGAACGTATTTCCTGGGACGAGGCCTTGGATACTATAGCCGAAAGGATCCGAAAAGCTATTAAAGAGGACAGGCATAACGAAATTGCATATCACGTAGGACGTCCAGGGCATGAAAAATTTATGAATTGGATTCTTCAAGGATGGGGTATTGACGGGCATAATTCGCACACCAATATTTGTTCTTCCGGAGCTCGTTTTGGGTATAATTTATGGTATGGATATGACAGGCCTTCACCAGATCATTCGAATGCGAAATTTATTTTGTTGATTTCTGCACATTTAGAATCAGGTCATTATTTTAATCCACATGCACAACGTATAATTGAGGGTAAAATGAAAGGTGCCAAGTTAGCAACTATGGATCCTCGATTATCCAATACGGCTTCCATGTCAGATTATTGGTTACCAACATATCCCGGAACAGAAGCTGCAGTGTTATTAGCAATGGCCTTAATTATTCTGAAAGAAGGATTGTACAATAAGGAGTATCTCGAAAATTGGACAAACTGGGAAGCATATTTGGAAGCACTCCATAGTGATAAGGAAGTGACTTTTGAAAATTATATTGCTGCAATGATCGAAGAGTATAATGATTTTACTCCTGCGTTTGCAGAAAAAGAATCAGGTGTAAAAGCAGATACTATTGTTGAAATTGCAAGACAGATCGGTGAAGCAGGGGAGCGCTTTGCTTCCCATAACTGGAGAGCGGCTGGAGCTTCTAATCTCGGTGGATGGGCAGTTGCCCGTTGCTTACATTTCTTAACTGTTCTGACGGGAGCCGTGGGTGCTAAAGGTGGGACATCACCAAATTCATGGAATAAGTTTAAGCCAACACAACCGAATCCTCCTGCACCTCAAAAAGTTTGGAATGAGTTACATTTTCCGAAAGAATATCCATTGGCTTTCTTTGAAATGAGTCAATTATTACCACATTTCTTAAAAGAAGGAAGAGGTAAAATGGACGTATATTTTTCGAGGGTATTCAACCCGGTTTGGACTTATCCTGATGGATTTACATGGATGGAAATGTTTCAGGATGAATCTAAATTTGGATTGCATACTGCCTTAACACCTACATGGAATGAAACAGCATTTTATGCTGATTTTGTCTTACCTATGGGACTAGCATCCGAACGACACGACCTGAACAGTTACGCAACACATGGTGGCACCTGGGTGGCATTTCGCCAACCGGTATTAAGGGAAGCCGCCCGGAGAAATGGGAATCCAGTGGAATTTACCTACCAGGCAAATCCTGGTGAAGTTTGGGAAGAAGATGAGTTCTGGATCGAATTATCTTGGCGAATAGACCCTGATGGAAGTATGGGAATTCGAAAAACTTTTGAATCACCGTATAGGCCTGGAGAAAAAATTACTATTGACGAATATTATCAATATATTTTTGAAAGAATTGAGGGCTTGAATGAAGCTGCCAAAGCAGATGGATTTACCGGGCAATTTGCAGCCTTGGAGTATATGAAAAAGTACGGTGCCTTTGAAATCGAGAAAGGGGAGTCTTATAAAAAGAACGAAACCTTATTAACTGTCGAGCAATTGAAAGGAACAAAAGTCGATGCCAAAACAGATGTTATCACAAAAGATGGTAAAGCTATTGGAGTAATGATTAATGGCAAAGGTATGGTTGGTTTTCCAACACCTTCTCGTAAAAATGAATTTTATTCGCAAACTATGGTTGATTGGAAATGGCCTGAGTATGCCACACCGACCTATATAAAAAGCCATATTCATAATGATGTATTGGATAAATCAAAAGGAGAATATGTATTGGTACCAACCTTCCGCTTACCCACATTAATTCACTCACGATCTGGTAATGCTAAATGGTTGGTTGAAATTTCCAATAGAAATCCAATTTGGATGCATCCTGATGACGCGGCCAAATGGGGTTTTAAAACTGGTGATTTAGTAAAAATGAACACTGATATAGGATATTTTATTGATAAGGTATGGGTGACCCAAGGTATGAAACCCGGTGTTGTAGCTTGTTCACACCATATTGGTAGATGGAGAAGGCCTCAGGATAAAATAGGAAACCGCTGGGCAACCAATACCGTCGATATTCAAAGCGATGGAAAAGGAGGATGGAAAATGAATACCTTATCGGGAGTTAAACCTTTTGAATCTGATGATAAGGACTCAAAACGTATTTTCTGGAAAGATGGTGGAGTACATCAAAATATTACTCATGCAGTTCATCCAGATCCAATTAGTGGGATGCACACCTGGCATCAACGGGTGAGAATAGAGAAACCGGAACAGGGAGAAAAATACGGAGATATTTTTGTTGATACTAATAAATCACATGAAGTGTATAAAGAATGGTTGGCAATGACACGTCCTGCACCAGGGCCAAATGGAGAAAGAAGGCCGCTTTGGTTTAATAGGGCCTTTACACCGGATAAATCTCCTGGAGGGTGTTATTTTATTCCAAAAGAAGATAAATAATTTAATTCAAGACATTCCCGCGAAAGCGGGATTCTTGTTCTAGGCAAAATAAATAACTAAATTAGTAGATGCTTAAAAAAGTTTTTCCTTTCTTTACATGGTTACCACTGGCAAAAAGATCATTAAAGGATGATTTAATAGCGGGTATTACCGGAACAATAATTGTAATTCCACAAGCTGTAGCCTTTGCTATGATTGCCGGATTACCGCCGATTTATGGTTTTTACACTGCCATGATAACACCAATAGTGGCAGCTTTATTCGGTTCTTCTTATCATTTAATTTCAGGCCCCACTACCGCTATTTCAATAGTTGTGTACTCTACCTTGGTGAAATTTGTGAATCCCGAAACTGATTTGGAAGCTTTTATATCACTGGCCTTAGTACTCACTTTTTTAGCAGGTTTATTCCA
>Ga0209633_10002040_pt1 | contig 20011 bp, 19 predicted proteins | sample Cruoilmetagenom1_FD_187290 | JGI IMG/M metagenome (GOLD analysis project Ga0209633, IMG submission 187290) | Oil polluted marine microbial communities from Coal Oil Point, Santa Barbara, California, USA - Sample 1 (SPAdes) (version 2) | ecosystem: Environmental > Aquatic > Marine > Oil seeps ... | reverse complement strand
ATTGTTAGTCACTGTTTGCTATGAATTTTTATAAAATTTAGTGTTTGAATGGGTTGTTGGTTCAAATTTTTTATAAAAAATTAGTGATGAAGCAAAAAATCTTTAGCCTGAAACAAATATTTTTACTCAATCAGGCAACAAATGTTGTCTGCAGTACAAATTTTTGACGTTTATAGACTGAAATAAGGTTTCACTACGTCTGATTTGTAAATATTTATGTCTGTTAGCATGTTTAAAGCTAAAAATTTTATAGAGAATGGAAAGAAATAAGGTGGAATTTAATGTTTTGATTATATTTTTTGGAAAAAATCGTTGTTTAGGTGATTAAGTGTCGGTTTGTTTTACACTGTTATGCCTTTTTTTATAAAAAATTCTTTTGTTAAACGATTTTGATGTCATTTATGGCATGATTTTGACGCAAACTGCCTTGTCTGCTTAATAAGAAGAGTGTTTGGACGCTAAATATTATTTTGAGTGACACCAATACCATAAAAAATGCTCATGGATCATTGTGCTGGAGAGGTTTTTAGTATGAACAAGCTTGTATTCGGGCCGTCGGGCATGGCTGGGGTACTCTTTCTGGTTTGGATTGGCTTGCTATGGCGCTAAGTCGACTTGTGTTCCAGTTTCAGGATAAATTCCCAGTGTTTTTTACTGACAGGCATAATCGATAAACGATTTCCACGGGCCAACAGGCGCATATCCGATAAACCTTTATATTGTTTTAGCTCTGTAAGACTAATGGTGCGCATCAGTTTACGGATAAAGCGTATATCCACCATATACCAGCGCGGATTATCGGGATCATTTTGGGGGTCGTAGTATTTTCCTTCCGGATCATTGGCCGTAAAGTCCGGATACCCCTCTTTAACAACTTCCGCGATGCCTGCAATGCCGGGTTCCTTGCAGCTTGAATGGTAGAAAAAGACCTGATCACCCTTTTTCATCTCATCACGCATCATATTGCGAGCCTGGTAGTTACGGACACCGTCCCAGTGTTCGGTTTTGCCCGGCATCCTGGCCAGATCATCAATGCTGAAAGTATCAGGCTCTGATTTCATTAACCAGTAATTCATATTGTCCTCGCAATGGGTAAATCTATTGGCGTGATAGGCTTGTAGATGGGGTAGGAGGGATATAGATCCTGTCTTCGGTTGCTATCGCATCCAGTGGCACATCCCAGCTTTGATACGCTAACTGATCGACTCGTTGAAATTCATAGGCCAGGCCGATCAAGCGTGGTTTTCGCCAGCTATGACGGTGGCGCAGGAATGACAGGGTGCGATCATAAAAGCCACCCCCCATACCCAGTCGATTACCCTGTTGATCAAATGCTACCAGCGGCATCAGGATCAGATCCAGGCTTTGGGGCTTTAACCGGCGCTGTCTGCGGGCATGGACAGGTTCGGGAATACCAAAGCGATTGTTGACGAGTTTTGTATCCGGCTGATAAGGGATAAACCATAAACGGTTACCCGGCCGCAGCCCCAGTACGGGCAAATAACATTGCTTACCCCGCTGCCAGGCCGCTTCGATCAAGCTCCATGGGTCCATTTCCCCGTCATTGGTAAGATAGAGGGCGATATGCTGACTATTGTTGAACAGGCGTGACTGAAGAAGATGGGCTGTCAATTGCAATGCACTATATTGGCGCTCTGTCTCGCCCAGTGCGCGTCGCTGCTCACGCATGTGCTGGCGGATCTGCTTGCGATTGTCCATTAATTTGAGGGCACTTCTAAAAATAGTGATTTTTTCGTGAGAGCAAGGAAGCACCGCGCGCAGAACCGGAGTGTATATGTGATACATGAGGATTCGAGCACGGGGCTGACGCTGCTATCGCGGAAAAAGTGCATTTTTAGAAGTGCCCTTTTGATGGGTGGGTACCCCCCATATATACCGATGTGACCTTCGTCCTGAACCAGGGGTTCAAGTGGGCACCTCGAACGATGTATTAGGCTTTCCACTGCAAGGTGGACCTGCACACAACACCGAAATTTGGTCCCCGGGGATGTGAATTACGGCTCAAGAAATATCCCGGTCATACATCGCATATTACAGGGAATACCCATAACACTTTACATGGAACCACCAACTGTGCACCAACGGGCGGTTCCTTACAAACTACAAATAACACGACTAAATTTCAAGCTGGCGACTTTTATATAGCGCATCTTCGATTTTACTGGACAGGCTCATGATGCGGTCGCCAATGGCATTTTGTGAGACATCAGTACCGCCTTCCTGATTTAGCAGCTCATGGGCGATATTCAGGGCTGCCATCACGGCAATGCGATCCGTACCGATAATCTTGCCACTGTCCCTTATTTCACACATTTTGCGGTTCAGATAGTCGGCCGAACGGATTAAATCCTGCTTCTCATCTTCGTCACAGGCAACCAAATAGTCCTTGCCCATGATACTGATGTTTACGGCATTATTCTCAGCCATTTTCCAACGCCTTTAATCGACTAATCATGGCCTCTACTCTGGTGCGCGCCAGTTCGGTCTTTTCAATTAATTGGCTCCGTTCGGTCACCAAACTGTTCTGGTTATCGCGCAGGTCCTTGTTTTCCTGTTGCAGGCGTTCTACCGCCTTGATCAGGTCGTCCACACGGTCTTCCAGCTTTTTGATATCCAATTTCGTCATTTCCAGATTTTAGTCGTTGTGCTAATTGCCAATATAGAGCCGCAGGCTGGCAGGGTCAACGGTGAATCAAGGCTGATTTTGTGACAAATTGCTTGCAGTTCGGATGGATTTTGCTAGGGTGCTTACACATTGACCTTCTCTATACAAGTGTGCCCGTGGCCGACATCGATTACTCCTCACTTTCCAGTGCCTTGCAGCGTATTGCAGTGGACACCAGTCCCGCCGAATTACACGGTCAGTTATGTGGTTTGCTGTGCAGTCGGCCTGATTTTCAATTTACCCAGTGGCTGGAAATGTCCCTGCCGGAATTAATCGCTGCCAAGGGACAGGGGAATGCCCTGGTCGGCGAAACCGAAAGCCTTTTGCAGCAGCTATTTGTGGATACTGAAGCGGGTATTCAGGATCGGGAGTTGGGATTTCAGTTATTTCTTCCCGATGATGCCGAAGGCCTGGCGCAACGACTCGATGAGCTGGCCGAATGGTGCAGCGGCTTTCTGATGGGGCTGGCCATGGGCGGTATCAAGGAATATAAAGGCCTGCCGGGTGATATCCCGGAACTGATGGGCGATCTGGTGGAGATCAGCCGGGCCGGTAATTATGAGTTGCAGGACGAAGAAGAAGACGAAAATGCCTACATGGAACTCATCGAATATGTTCGTATGGGCGTGATGCTGATCAGGATGGAGTTGCACCATCTGCATGCCGGTAGTGAGGATGGTAAAGTCTCGATCCATTAATGGCTTTTTTTACAGGTGTGCCCACTTACCCGCTTTTCTTTCTCTATAGTATGACCCTTATTTTTGGCATAATGCAGCTATGAGTACCCAGGAATTTGCCCGTCGGCGTAAACATCTTATGCAAGGCATGGGGGACGGCGCCATTGCCATCCTGACTGCCCCACCCATCCTGTATCGTAACCGAGATTCCGAATATCATTATCGCCCCGATAGTGACTTTTATTACCTGACCGGTTTCCCAGAACCCGAGGCCGTGATGGTTCTCAAGCCCGGCCGTGAGCACGGTGAATATATTCTGTTTTGCCGCGAGCGCGATCCCAAGAGTGAGATCTGGGTCGGCCCCCGTGCCGGACAGGAAGGGGCCGTGGAGCAATACGGGGCCGATGATTCCTTCCCTATCGATGATATGGATGACATCCTGCCCGGTTTGCTGGAAGGGGTGGATCGGGTCTTTTACACCATGGGCAATCATTCCGATTTTGACAAGCGGGTGATCGACTGGGTCAACCATTTGCGCAAGCAGTCCCGCGCCGGGGTGCATACCCCGGGTGAATTCATTGCCCTCGATCACCTGTTACACGATCTGCGTCTGATCAAGAGCAGTGTTGAACTCAAGGCGATGCGCAAGGCCGCGACGATTTCGGCGCAGGCCCATTGCCGCGCCATGCAGGTTTGTAAACCGGGGATGTACGAATATCAGCTTGAAGCCGAGCTGTTGCACGGTTTCATGCAGGAGGGCGCGCGCTTCCCGGCCTATTCATCCATTGTCGGCGGCGGGGCCAATGCCTGTGTACTGCATTATGTCGATAACCGGGACAAACTCAAAAACGGTGACCTGTTGCTGATCGATGCCGGGGCCGAATACGATTATTACGCGGCGGATATCTCGCGCACCTTTCCCGTCAACGGCAAGTTCAGTGCCGCGCAACGTGATTTGTACCAGATCGTGCTCGATGCCCAACTGGCGGCCATCGAACAGGTCAAGCCGGGTAATCACTGGAATGATCCCCACGAGGCTGCGGTGCGGGTGATCACCGAAGGTCTGGTCAAGATCGGTATTCTCAAGGGTAAGATCGAGACCCTGATCGAAAAAGAAAAATACAAAACCTTTTACATGCACCGCACCGGCCATTGGCTGGGCATGGATGTGCATGATGTCGGCGATTACAAGATCGATGATGAATGGCGCCTGCTCGAACCCGGTATGGTGATGACCGTGGAACCCGGTCTATATATCCCGGCCAAGAGTAAAGGCGTGGATAAAAAATGGTGGGACATCGGTATTCGTATCGAAGACGATGTACTGGTTACCAAAGACGGCCATGACGTTTTGACCGCTGAGGTGCCCAAGGATATCGCAGGCATTGAATCCCTGATGGCGGCCGCCCATGGTTAACACGGGGTATGATGTGGCGATCATCGGTGGCGGCCTGGCCGGCGCCAGTCTGGTTGCGGCACTGGATGGACATGACTTGCGTATCGCCGTGATTGAGGCGGCCGCCTTTGACGCCGGGGATCAACCCAGTTTCGATGCCCGTACCGTGGCCTTGTCCTATGGATCAAAAATGATCTTTTCTGCCCTGGGAGTGTGGGAGGCTATCAGTGAACTGGGTGCGACGCCCATTGAACGTATTCATATCTCCGATCGCAAGCACAGTGGTATTGCCCATCTTGATTGTCGTGAACAGGGCGTCGAGGCCCTCGGCTATGTGGTGGAAACCCGTGTACTGGGACAGGTCCTGGGGCAAAACATGCTGGTCTGCGACAAGGTGGATTACCTTTGCCCTGCGACCTTGCAGTCCGTCGACATCAAGGCCGATCTGGCTGAAGTGCGTTATGCGCAAGCGGGTGAACAAAAGACCTTGTCGGCCAGACTGGTGGTGGCGGCCGATGGCGGACAATCGATCGTGCGTCAACAAAGCGGTATCAAGACCTGGCAAAGCCGGTATGGCCAGACGACGATCATCGCCAATGTTGTTATGGACAAGCCACACAACAATCTTGCCTATGAGCGCTTTACCGATACCGGTCCCATGGCCTTGTTACCCTCCACCCATCCGGAGCATCCCGCTTCGATGTATGCCCTGGTGTGGACCGTCGAGGACACGCAACGCGACGCCATCTTGTCAGTGGCGGAGGATGCGTTTCTGGCCCGTCTGCAAGAACGCTTCGGGCTGCGCGCCGGCCGGTTTATTAAAGCCGGTCCGCGTCATGCCTATCCGCTGGGTGTGATGTTGGCGCGAGAACATGTACGACCACGCCTGGCGATCATCGGTAATGCCGCCCATACCATGCATCCGGTCGCCGGTCAGGGCTTTAATCTGGGCCTGCGCGATGTGGCCAGCCTGGCGCAGATCATTGTCGATGCGAACCACAAGCAGGACGACATGGGTTCAATCAACATCTTGCAACAGTATGCGAAGTGGCGGCGTAAGGATCATTTGCAGACCATGGGTTTTACCGATGGCCTGGTGCGCCTGTTCAGCAGTCGTTTCCCGCCGCTGGTCCTGGCGCGTAATCTGGGTTTACTGGCCCTGGATATCATGCCACCGGTCAAAAATGGCATAACACGTCATGCCATGGGTTATGTCGGTAAACTGTCACGCCTGGCAAGGGGGCTGCCGTTATGAATACAAATGAAATGCAGGCCGATATTGTTATCGTCGGTGGTGGCATGGTGGGGGCGACACTCGCCTGCGCATTGGGCGATACATCGCTGCAGGTGATCCTGTTGGAAGCCGGTACCGGTCAGTATGAATTACCCGAAGAAGGATTTGAATTACGCGTCAGTGCCATCACGCGCGCCAGTCAACGTATCTTTGAAACCCTGGGCGTGTGGCCGGGCATTGTTGCGCGCCGTATCAGTCCCTATCGTGACATGCATGTCTGGGACGCAACCGGCGCCGGTGTGATCCATTTTGACAGTGCAGAGATCGGTGAAGCGACTTTAGGGCATATTATCGAGAACAATGTGATCACGATGGCCTTGTACGAACGTTTAAACGCATTTGAGAACGTTGAAGTTATAACAAACGCTGTTAGCACATCAATCACTATCGACGCTGAAAACGTCTCTCTCGCGCTTAAAAACGGAAATTGCATTAAAACAAAGTTAATCGTCGGTGCAGACGGCAGTCGATCGGGTGTCAGACAACAGTTTGATATCGGTGTCAGGGGTTGGGATTATGATCACACAGCGGTGGTGACCTATGTCAAGACGGAAGAACATCATCAAGAGACCGCCTGGCAACGTTTTTTACCGACAGGCCCATTGGCCTTTCTGCCATTAACACAAAATTACAGTTCTATCGTCTGGTCGACACAGGCGGAACAGGCCAAACAACTTGTTGCGATGAGCGATGCCGACTTTTGTCATACTCTGGGCGAGGCATTTGATCATACCCTTGGCAAAATTGAAGCAACGGGACCTCGAGCCAGTTTTCCTTTGCGTTTTTTCGTGGCCAATGAGTACATCAAACCCCGTCTGGCCCTGGTCGGTGATGCCGCCCATACCATTCATCCCCTGGCCGGTCAGGGCGTGAATCTGGGACTGGCCGATGTCGCCAGCCTGGCTGAAGTCTTGCTGGATGCCGTGGCACAAGGTAAAGACATTGGTGCGATGTCTGTATTGCGCCGCTATGAACGCTGGCGCAAGGCCGACAGCATGAGCCTGTTTGTGGCCATGGATAGCCTCAAGCGTTTATTCAGCAGTGAACATCCCGGGCTAAGATGGTTGAGAAACTTCGGCCTGTCGCTGACCAATAAAGTCACGCCAGTGAAAAATCATCTTGTGCGTTCGGCCATGGGACTGAATGAAAATGTGATAGAAGGACAACTGCCCCGCTTGTCCCGTGGGCTGCCCTTGAAGGACAGTCGCTGAGTAACTTTGCTGGTCATCTTTATCCCTTAATCCCTGGACTTTTACCGCTGCTGGCTGGTGTCGTCTGGTCTGATGGAGTATCTTGTTGTCAATAAGGAGATAACATAACAAAACTATGGCGCTACTGAATTCTGCAGCTATCCTGATGACCCTGGCAGCCCTGTTTGCCTACCTCAATCACCGCTTTATTCGTTTACCAACCACCATTGGCATTATGCTGATTGCCCTTGGACTCTCCTTGTTGTTACTGGTCGTCGGTGAGCTGGGCTGGATCGATGCCAGACCCTATATGTCCTGGTTATCCCGGGATATTGATTTCTATACCACCCTCATGCACGGCATGCTGAGCTTCCTGTTATTTGCCGGCGCCCTGCACGTCAACCTGAATGACCTCGAACGGCAAAAATGGATCATCGGCCTGTTGGCCACCTTCGGAATTGTCTTGTCGACCTGCATCATCGGTGGCCTGAGTTATCTGGTATTAATGGCGCTGGGGCTGAAGGTATCGCTTATCTATTGTTTACTGTTTGGTGCACTGATCTCGCCGACCGATCCCATTGCGGTGATGGGTATCCTCAAAACCAGTTCGGCGCCAAAGAGTTTGCATACCAAAATAATCGGTGAATCGCTGTTTAATGACGGCGTTGGTGTGGTGGTGTTTCTGGTCTTGCTGGGTATCGCGACAGGGGGACAGGAGCTTGATGCGATGGCGATTACGACTTTGTTTGCGCAGGAGGCCATTGGCGGCGCCTTGTTTGGTTTGTTGCTTGGATACTTTACGTATTTTCTCCTGAAGGGCGTCAACAACTATCAGGTTGAGGTGATGTTGACCCTCGCCCTGGTCATGGGCGGCTATGCCCTGGCCAATACGCTCCATCTATCCGGCGCCATTGCCATGGTGGTGGCGGGCCTGATGATCGGCAACCATGGCCGGGTGCTTGCCATGTCCGAACAGACTCGTGAACACCTCGATACCTTCTGGGAATTGATCGATGAGATCCTCAATGCGGTGTTATTTGTTTTATTGGGACTGGAAGTCATGGTGCTAACCTATCATACAGAATATGTCCTGGCCGCCCTGGCGATTATCCCCCTGGCGTTGTTTGCCCGTTTTGTCAGCGTCGGCTTGCCGGTCATGATGATGAACCGCTTCCGGAGCTTTACCCCCAATGTGATTCAGGTGATGACCTGGGGTGGCTTGCGTGGGGGCATTTCGGTGGCCCTGGCCCTGTCTTTGCCCCTCGGCGAGCAACGCGAGGTGATCCTGGCGATTACCTACGCCGTGGTGTTGTTTTCCATACTGGTTCAGGGCTTGAGTATCGGCCAGCTCGTCAGGGGTGGTCGCTAAAACTAATAGTTAAATAACAACCAGCTTATCCATATGGATACTTGTTATTCTAAATGATAACGATTATCATTAATAAGTGAGGCGAGATTTCGCCTGTTTTATACCTATATATATAGGGCACCAGATTGGAGAATATCATGCGCTTTTTAATCATATTTTTGTTAGTGGCTTTATTGCCGACCACCCAGCTGCAGGCCGATGAAGAATTGCTGATTTACTCAGGTCGGAGCGATAAATTCGTCAAGCCCGTGATGGAGGCCTTCACCCGTGAGATGGGCATCAAGGTGGTGTTGCATGCCGGTAGTTCGACCGCCCTGCTGAATAAACTGCAATTGGAAGGCACACGCACCCAGGCCGACTTATACATTAGTAATGATGCGGGTAATTTACAAAAAGGCGCCGATCTGAAATTGTTTCGGACCATCCCCAAGACGATCACCCGTAATATCCCCTCCAATTACCGCTCTAAGCAAAATGACTGGTTGGGTTTATCCGCCCGGGCGCGTGTACTGGTGGTGAATACCAACAGTCCGGCCGTGCAGGGCATTAACTCGGTATTTGATTTGGCCAAACCGGAATTGAAGGGGCAAATCGCCCTGACCCATAGCGGTAATGAAAGCTATATCGCTGGTGTGACTGTCTATATGAAGGCCAGGGGTAAAGATGCAACCCGCAAGTGGTTGGCGGGCATGAAAAAAAATCTGGATAACGGGGTTTTCAATAAACACAGCAAGATCGTCAAGGCCGTGGCCAGCGGTAAAAAGGCAGTGGGACTGGTGAATCACTATTACATCTATCGCCACCTGGAAAAGCACCCTGATGCACCTATCCGTATCCTGATGCCGGATCAGGGCAAAAAAGGTGTTGGCGTGGCCTGGAATGTCGCCGGTGCTGCGATTACCAAACACACCAAAAAGGCTGCGGCAGTCGAAAAGCTGATGGCCTTTATGGTCTCCAAACAGGGGCAAAAGTTGTTTGCCAGTGTAAATCGTGAATATCCGGCTCGGCCTGGCATTTCGGCGGCCCGCGAAGTGCCGGCAGTAGGCAGCTTCAAGGTGGCCGATATTCCCATGGAGAGCCTTGGCCGATTGCGTAATGAAACACTGGATCTGATAGAAGCAGTGGGGATGCCATAAGGGCACATCTAAAAATGCACTTTTCACCCTCAGGGGCACAGGTCCGCGATAGCGGCGTCAGCCCCGTGCTCGAACACCTGGACGGCACCTTGTCCTCATGTATCACATATACACTACTCCGGTTCGCGGCTCTGGCGTCCTGCTTCGCCCTAGCTCCTGCATCCATGCAGTCGTGCGCACGGTGCTTCCTTGCTCTCACGAAAAAATCACTATTTTTAGAAGTGCCCATAAGCCGGGTGATTAAGCGGTTAAGCAGATGAACCCCCAACTGACCGGTTATTTTTACTGGCTCAGATCCCGTTTTACCACTCGTGGTCTGTTGGCCCTGGTGGTTGTCTGTCTGGCCGCGATCCCCCTGCTTTTCGTTGTCCATAGCAGCTTGCAACTTTCGCTCGAACGCTGGTTCAGTCTCTGGACCAGTCGTTTGCCGGGCCTCATCTGGAATACCCTCTCTCTCGCTGTTTTGGTGGCCATCGGTGCCTTCGTCCTGGGGGTCTCGTCGGCCTGGCTGATCGTGCGGCGGGAATTTATCGGCAGACGACTGGCCATCTGGCTACTGGTCCTGCCCCTGACCATCCCCACCTACGTGTTTGCCCATATCTATACGATCTTGCTCGAACCCACAGGTTGGCTGGGAGGGCTGTGGGTATCGCTATTTGGTGAGAGCAGCCTGCCGAGTTTATACAATGTCTTCGGGGTCGGTTTTGTCCTGAGTCTGGCCGGTTTTTCCTATGTGTTTTTACTGGTGCGGGATGCCCTGTCGCGCACTCACCAGAATCTGGAAGACGCCGCGCGTATTCAGGGCGCATCACCGACTCGGGTATTCTGGCGTATTAGCCTGCCCATGTTGCGCCCGGCCATCGCCGCCGGTCTGGCGCTGGTGGTGTTACACGTGCTGTCGGATTTCGGTGCGGTAAGCATGCTGCGCTACCAGACGTTTACCTTGAGTATCTATTTACAAATGAATGGTCGCTTCGATTACCAGTCGGCGGCCGGGCTGAGTTTGATTCTGGTCAGTCTGAGTCTGACCTTTCTGGTGCTGGAGCGTTTTTTTCGCAAGCGTCAGCGTTATTACAGCAGCGCCCAGTCGCGTAAGGTGGAGCCGCAACCGGCCGGGCCAACCGAGCAAATTCTGATTTGGGTCTGGCTTGGACTGATTACCCTGTTCGCCTTTGTACTGCCTCTGGCGTGGATGTTGGCCTGGAGCTGGCAGGCCTGGATCAAGGACCTGCTCGACATGGCGTTCTGGGGCTATGTTGGTAATTCGATATTAATCAGCGTGATAGCGGCCAGTCTCGCCATGTTGGCGGGTTTGCCCGTGGCCTTGTTCCACGCCAGACGGCGGGATTACCTGAGTCAGAGTTGTATTCATTTGTCGAGTATCGGCTTTGTCTTGCCCGGTCCGGTGATTGCCCTCGGGATCCTGGCCTTTGTGCTGGCGGTAGTGCCGAATATCTATGGGGGGATGCTGGTGCTGGTATTGGCCATGGTGATCCGTTTCCTGCCGCTGGCGATTCAGTCCCAGGAATCGGCGGTGCAACAATTGACGCCTTCTATTGAACAGGCCGGTCGCAGTCTTGGCGCCGGGCCGCTACAAAACCTGTGGCGTGTGATGTTGCCCATGATGCGTGGTGGTTTGATCAGCGCCTGGGTACTGGTGTTTATCGATACCCTGAAAGAACTGCCCGCCACCTTGCTACTCCGACCCACCGGTTTCGATACCCTGCCGGTGCGCATCTGGATCGAGGCGAGTGAAGAAATGCTCGAACTGGCCGCCCCGGCCGCCCTGATGCTGGTCATCGGTACCTTGCCGGTATTGTGGTTTTTAATGCGCCCGGGTGCGGAGCATTCATCCTGACATTTGCGGCTGGTCCAAAATCTTTCACCACCAAGATGCCAAGGCACCAAGAAAATCAATATGTTGAGTTAATGATGATAATTCATCAATGCGATGAACTTTATCCATGTTGATGGTATGTGATTAAGGAATAATAGGACTGGAATTTGTTTTTCCTTGGCGTCTTGGTGCCTTGGTGGTGAGTCTTGTTTTTTTATGAAAATACGGTGATCAGCTTGGTTTTGGCAAGATGAGCAAGTACACTTACGCCTTCAACTCAGGGTTAGTGGGAGAGCGTCAACAAGTTTGTTTTGTTGGCCGCCGAAGGCGCAACCACCCGGAATCGCTCAGGCAAAAGGACCGCTAACCAAGGATGCATTGCTTCAGCAGTGTACTCTTAAGTTGACTCTGGAGAGACTTCGCACGACGAAGCACCGAAGGGGCTCAAGCTCTCAGGTGAAAGGACAGAGGGGCGACGAAAGGCATAACGGTCTTTCGTCGCCCTTTTTTGTTTTTGTAACCGGGAAAAGCGCGCATGGCCAAAGTCATACCTGTATTCGATCACTCCAGTCAGCCCAATATCGGCCGTATGCCGATCTGGATCCGTCAGCCCCTGTCGGTCGGTGACCAGTACGGTGAAACCGCACAAACCGTTTCTAACCAACAACTCAATACCGTCTGTGTCGAGGCCCATTGCCCCAACCGGCAGGAATGCTGGAGCCGTGGCACGGCGACCTTTATGTTACTCGGTGATACCTGTACCCGTGCCTGTGGATTTTGTGCCGTCAAAACCGGCAAACCGGACTGGTTCGACGCAGATGAACCGCGTCGTGTGGCCGAAGCGGCCCTCAACATGGGACTCGATTATGTGGTGCTGACCTGCGTCAACCGCGATGACCTGCCGGACGGTGGCGCTAAAATTTTTGCCGATACCATTACCCAGCTGCGCAAGGGTAAACCCGGCATGGGTATTGAACTGCTTACGTCCGATTATTTCCGTTGTCAGGACAATGCCATCGAGGTGATCTATCAGGCCCTGCAGGAAGCCGACGGTGATACCCGCATGGTATGGGGGCACAACGTCGAAACCGTGCCGTCTTTATACAAGACCGTGCGCAAAGGTGCTGATTACCAACGCAGTCTGGATTTACTGGAAAAGGCCGCCGCATTGCCGGGTGTCGAATCCAAATCGTCCATCATGCTGGGGGTCGGTGAAAGTTATCACGAGGTCATTCAGGTCCTGAAGGATCTGCGGGCCGCCAATGTAGAACGGACGGCCATTGGCCAGTATCTTCGACCAACCAAATATCATCTGCCTGTGCAGCGTTATTTGTCACCGGCTGAGTTTGACGAATATGCCAAACAGGCGCATGAACTGGGTTTCGGCTGGGTCAAGTCCGGTCCGCTGGTACGCTCCTCATATCACGCAGAAGAATAGCAAATACATAATCAACGACGAGGCAAAACAATGGGACAACGTACACCACTTTATGATGTGCATGTAAATCTCAAGGCAAAAATGGTGGACTTTGGTGGCTGGGATATGCCGATCAATTATGGTTCACAGATTGAAGAACATCACACTGTTCGCAAGGATGCCGGTATGTTCGATGTCTCACACATGGTCGTAGTGGATCTGACCGGCGACAGGGTGCGTGATTTTCTGCGTTATCTGTTGGCCAATAATGTCGATCGTCTCAAAGATCAGGGCAAGGCATTGTATTCCTGCATGCTAAATGAAAAGGGCGGGGTGATCGACGACCTGATTACCTATTACATGAATGACAAATGGTTCCGCATGGTGGTCAATGCCGCGACGCGTGAAAAAGATCTGGCCTGGATCAAGCAACAGGCCGAAGCCTTTGCCGTGAAGGTGAACGTGCGTGATGATCTGGCGATGATTGCCGTACAGGGGCCGACCGCGCGTGACAAGGTCCATAGCGTACTGGGTGACAAGGCCCAGGCACTGGATGGCATCGGCGTGTTCTTCATGCGCGAGATTGGTGACATGGCCGTGGCCCGCACCGGTTATACCGGTGAAGACGGTTATGAGATCATGTTGCCCGTTGCCGACGTCGCCGGTTTCTGGGATAAGTTGATACAAGCCGGTGTAAAACCTTGCGGTCTGGGCGCGCGGGATACCCTGCGCCTTGAAGCCGGTATGAACCTGTATGGCACCGATATGGATGAACAGACCTCCCCACTTGAATCAGGCCTCGGTTGGACCCTTGCCTGGGACCCAGCCGGACGTGATTTTATCGGTCGCAAACCGCTGGAACAACAACGTGAGCAGGGCGCCAGTCAAAAACTGGTGGGTCTGTTGCTGGAAGGTAAGGGTGTGCTGCGTAATCACCAGAAGGTGGTGGTGGATGGGCTCGAGGCAGGTGAGATCACCAGCGGCAGTTTCTCTCCGACACTCGGCAAGGCCATTGCCTTTGCCCGTGTGCCGAAAAATGTCGGTGACAGTTGCAAGGTCGACATGCGCGGCAAATTAATGGACGCAAAAGTGGTTAAACCCCCTTTTGTGCGACAGGGCAAGGCCTGTATCTGATTTTTATTTAATATTTAATCTTTAGGGGACAAGAATATGAGCAATGTACCGGCTGAATTACGTTATACAAAGTCACATGAGTGGGTGCGTAAAAATGATGATGACACCCTGACGGTTGGCATCAGTGACCATGCCCAGGAATTGCTGGGAGATCTGGTGTTTGTCGATACCCCGGAAGCGGGTAGTAGTTTTGATCAGGGCGAAGACTGCGCAGTGGTGGAGTCCGTCAAGGCCGCATCCGATATCTATTGCCCGGTTGCCGGTGAGGTGGTCGATGCCAATGCTCAACTGGCAGATGCCCCTGAAGCGATCAATGCCGACCCTTATGGTGATGGCTGGATCTTTACCCTCAAACCTGAAGATATTGGTGAGTTTGATGGCTTGATGAGTGCAGATGAGTACACGGCTCATGTCGCTGCTGAAGATCACTAATCGGCTTATTAGCGGTTAATAATATGAACCACCAAGGCGCCAAGACACCAAGTGCACCAAGAATTTATAAGAAGTGAATCTCGGTTTTCTTGGCGGCTTGGCGCCTTGGTGGTTAAAAGTTTTTGACTATTTAAATTTATTCAGGTGTAAGTATGCCGTTTATTCCACATACCGAACAAGATGTACGCGACATGTTATCGGCCATCGGCGTCAAACAGATTGATGATCTGTTTGACGAGATCCCGCAAGAGCTGCGCGCCAAAGGCTTAACCGAGGTACCGGAAGGGCTGTCGGAAATGGCCGTTGCTCGCCTGCTCTCAGAACGCGCCGCGCAGGACAGTCGTACCCTGTGTTTCGCCGGTGCCGGCGCCTATGAACATCACATCCCTGCGGCAGTGTGGGAAATCGCTACGCGTGGCGAATTCTATTCAGCCTATACGCCCTATCAGGCCGAGGCCAGCCAGGGTACGCTGCAATTGCTGTATGAATACCAGACCATGATGGCCAGCCTGACCGGTATGGATGTTTCCAATGCTTCTTTATATGATGGCGCCTCTGCCCTGGCCGAAGCCATTCTGATGGCGGTGCGTGCCAATCGCAAGGCCAAATCAAAACGTATCCTGATACCACGTACTGTGCATCCCAGTTATCGCAAGGTGGCCCATACGATCGTCAGGAACCAGGGCATTATCCTGGAAGAACTTGATTATGATCAAAAGGGTGGTCATCTCGATCCGGCCAGCCTGCCAAAAGATCCCGGTGATTTTGTTGCCCTGGTGATTCCGCAACCCAATTTCTTCGGCGTACTGGAAGAGGTCGATGCCCTTACCGACTGGGCCCATCAACACAATGCGCTGGTGATTGCTGTTAGTAATCCCGTGTCACTGGCGGTCCTGACACCACCCGGCGAGTGGGGTGAGACCGGTGCCGATATTAGTTGCGGTGACGGTCAGCCATTGGGCATACCGTTGGCTTCGGGTGGGCCTTATTTTGGTTTCATCTGTTGCCGACAGGATTTTGTACGTCAGATGCCGGGACGCATTATCGGCCGCACAACCGATCTGGATGGCAAACCGGGTTTTTCATTGACCCTGCAGGCCCGTGAACAACACATCCGCCGTTCCAAGGCGACCTCAAATATTTGTACCAACCAGGGCTTGCTGGTCACCGCCGCCACCATTCACATGGCCCTGCTGGGTCCCACCGGTCTGGACAAGGTCGCCAGCGCCAGTCACAGCAATACCATGAACTTGCTTGAAAAGTTAAATAGCGTGTCGGGTATTAGCAAACTGTTTGCTCGTCCTTTGTTCCATGAGGCCGTGATCCGGTTTGATCTGCCGGTGCAGGAAGTCATGCGTGCCTTGTCCGCACAAGGCATTGTCGGTGGCGTGATGCTGGAAGACGATTACCCTGAATTGAAAAACTGTTTATTGGTCTGTGCAACCGAGACCAAGACGGAAGTTGATCTGGATACGTATGTCGATAACCTGCAAAGGATCTCCATTCGATTGCAGGCAGCGAGGTGTCCGGTAGAGCCAAAGATGGTGTGATTTTAATGTCGGACGCATCGTGCCCCACAGACTGAGTTTTACAAAAGGGTATCGGCCCGGCTTAACTTGAAACAACAACTGAATGACAAGGAGACGACGATGACACAAATTACATTAGAAGGAAATGCAATCAATACCAATGGTGACCTGCCCAAGGTTGGTAGTGTTGCACCGGAATTCAAACTCACCGACGGTGAGCTGAACGACAAGACGCTGGCAGACTTCAAGGGCAAGAAAAAGTTACTCAACATCGTGCCCAGTCTGGATACCCCGGTCTGTGCAACCTCAACCAAACGTTTTAATGATGCCGCGCGTGATGACACCGTGATGCTGATCATCTCTGCCGACCTGCCCTTTGCCATGGGTCGATTTTGTACGGCGGAAAATACCGACAAAGTAATCAGCCTGTCCATGATGCGCGATAAAACCTTTGCCAAGGACTATGGTGTATTGATCCAGGACGGCCCACTGGCCGGGATTACCGCCCGCGCCGTGGTCGTGCTGGATGAAAGTGACAACGTGGTTTACACCGAAATGGTGCCCGAGATCGTTCAGGAACCGGATTACGACAAGGCCCTGGCGGCATTGTCAGGTGAAAGCGTCACAGCTTAAATATATATAGTGATTTTTCACCGCCAAGATGTCAGGTCTCCAGGGTATGGAATTTATAAATGATTTTTATTCTGGGTACCCTGGCGTCCTGGTGGTGAAAGCTTTAATTAAATGCAGGAATAGTTATGTTGATTTTTGAACATTCAAAACCCGGTCGTGTGAATGGTGCGCAACTGGCCGAACAACCCGCGACCAAACATGCCATACCCGAACAGTTTCGTCGCAAGCAAAAGCCGTTGTTACCGGAAGTCTCGGAGATGCAGGCGGTGCGGCATTACACTCGTTTGTCGCAGAAAAATTTTTCCATTGATACGCATTTTTATCCGCTGGGGTCCTGCACCATGAAGTACAACCCGCGGGCCTGTAATTCGCTGGCCATGTTGCCGGGTTTTCTGCAACGCCACCCATTGAGCCCGGATAACCTGAGTCAGGGTTTTTTGAGCTGCATGTATGAATTGCAAGAGATGTTGAAGGACGTTACCGGTATGAAAGAGGTGTCGCTGGCCCCGATGGCCGGGGCACAGGGCGAGTTTGCCGGGGTGGCCATGATACGCGCCTATCATGATGCCAACGGTGATGATGGACGTACTGAAATTCTGGTGCCCGATGCGGCCCACGGCACCAATCCGGCCACGGCAACTATGTGTAACTATAAGGTCAAGGAGATCCCCACCAATGCCGAAGGTGATGTCGATCTCGAAGAACTAAAAAAGGCTGTGGGTCCACAGACTGCGGGTATCATGTTGACCAATCCATCTACACTGGGTGTATTTGAACGGCGCATTAAAGACATTGCCAAAATCGTGCACGATGCCGGTGGCCTGTTGTATTACGATGGCGCCAACCTGAATGCGATCCTCGGCAAAGTTAAACCGGGTGACATGGATTTTGATGTGATTCACATGAATCTGCACAAGACCTTTTCCACCCCCCATGGTGGCGGTGGTCCCGGTGCCGGACCGGTGGGTGTCAGCGAACGTTTGATACCCTATCTGCCGGTACCGCTCGTGGCCAAAGAAAGTGATGAATATCGGCTATTATGGGAAAAGGACCTGCCGCAGACCATGGGTCGCCTGTCTTCCTTTGCCGGCAATGCCGGTATCCTGCTCCGTGCCTATATCTATGCCCGCTTGTTGGGACGGGAAGGTATGGAGCGAGTGGCAGAATATGCCACACTGAATGCCAATTATATGATGGTCAAACTGTCTGCGGCCGGATTTCAACTGGCTTATCCAAACCGTCGTGCGACCCATGAGTTTATCGTTACCCTGAAAAAACAGTCCAAGGATCTGGGTGTGAATACCATGGACTTTGCCAAACGCATGCTGGACTACGGTGTACATGCACCGACGACTTATTTCCCCTTACTGGTTCCTGAGTGTCTGTTGATCGAGCCCACCGAGACCGAAGCAAAAGACGTACTCGATTATTTCATCGAGACCATGCAGAACATTCAACGAGAGGCCGAGACCTCTGCCGAGACGGTCAAACAGGCACCGCATACCCTGCCGGTACGGCGACTGGATGATGTAAAAGCCGCGCGTGAACTTGACCTGACCTGGAAGGGGTAAGCATCAAATATGAAACCTGGTAAACAAGGAATAGAGCGCATTATTGATGCCACCGGTTATTCCTGGAAGGGCTTGCGAGCTGCGTTGAAACATGAATCGGCCTTTCGCCAGGAATTGGCGCTCGGCGTCATCCTGCTGCCGGTGGCGATCTGGCTGGGTCAGACGGCTGTTGAGTATTCACTCTTGATTGGCTGCCTGTTTCTGGTCCTGATTGTCGAAATACTCAATTCCGCCATCGAAGCCGTGGTGGACAGGACGGGTGATGAATACCACAAATTATCAGGTCGCGCCAAGGACATGGGATCGGCGGCGGTGATGCTGGCCCTGTTGAATGTATTTGTGATCTGGGGTCTGATTGCCTATCATCGGTTTATCGAGACCTTGGCATGAAAGTCTTTTTATCTCAATACGGTGTTGAAAACCAGCTCAGAGTGCTCGCTTACTACGTGTAGGCCCCGCTTTTTGCTGATTTTTGCCTTGTCTTGAGAGAAAATCCAATTCCTGCAAAGGTCTCTTCTTTAAAATATTAAACAACGAGGTTTATTATGTCAGCACTGATCTGTGGTTCCTTTGCCTATGACACCATCATGGTCTTCCATGATAAATTCAAGAATCACATCCTGCCTGACAAGGTGCATATCCTGAATGTTTCTTTCCTGGTGCCCGACATGCGCCGCGAGTTTGGTGGCTGCGCCGGTAACATCGCCTATAACCTGAAGATGCTTGGTGGTGATCCGTTACCGATGGGCACGGTCGGTACTGACTTTGCACCCTACGCCGAATGGATGGACGAATACAACATCAGTCGTGATCAGCTCAAGGTCATTGACAGCACCTATACTGCCCAGGCCTTTATTACCACCGACCAGGATGATAACCAGATCACCGCCTTCCATCCCGGCGCCATGAGCTTTGCCCATGAAAACCATATTGCCGATGCCAAGGGAGTGAAAGTGGGGATTGTTTCACCCGACGGCCGCGATGGTATGCTGCAACATGCCGAAGAATTTGCCGAAGCGAATATCCCTTTTATATTCGATCCCGGTCAGGGTCTGCCTATGTTTGATGGTGGTGACTTATTGAGCTTTATCGACAAGGCCACCTGGGTCACCGTCAATGACTATGAAGGCCAATTAGTGCAGGAACGTACCGGCAAATCGGCCCATGAAATTGCAGAAATGGTCGATGCCTTGATCGTCACCCGAGGCGGAGAAGGTTCGGTTATTTATACCAATGAAAAACGCCACGAAATTCCCCTGGCAAAAACGTCTGTCGTGAATGATCCCACCGGTTGCGGTGATGCCTATCGTGCTGGTCTGCTATACGGAATCATGAACGATATGGATTGGGAGACTACCGGCAAAATCGCTTCCCTGCTGGGCGCGATCAAGATCGAATCCCACGGTACCCAGAATCATTCGTTCACGCGTGATGAATTTGATGAAAAATTTAAAGAAAACTTCGGACATAGCCTGTAGGTAATTCTTTATTTACAGGTTCTAAAACCCCGCTTTGCGGGGTTTTTTATTACCTTAATTAACACACAGCGACAAGTACAGGTCCGCCACTTCCAGTGAATATTAGTTTTTGCTAATGTTTTGGTGTTTTTATCTTATTTCAGACTCTAAAGTTAATGCTTTCCATGCCGATAGCTTCAGAATAATTAACCAAGCTAAAAGGGATTAAACATGGAAAAACTAACATTAATCC
>Ga0209633_10002039_pt1 | contig 20013 bp, 8 predicted proteins | sample Cruoilmetagenom1_FD_187290 | JGI IMG/M metagenome (GOLD analysis project Ga0209633, IMG submission 187290) | Oil polluted marine microbial communities from Coal Oil Point, Santa Barbara, California, USA - Sample 1 (SPAdes) (version 2) | ecosystem: Environmental > Aquatic > Marine > Oil seeps ... | reverse complement strand
TTATTTATTAGCCTTCTTCAGACAATACACCCACTACTTTTCCTTTGTCATTAATTAATAAGAAATAGGGGTAATTTTTTCTCTCTATTTTAAAACTATATATTTTCTCGGTATTATTACTTTTTTCTAGTCGATAAGTAACTTGTTCAGAAATTTTATATCCTGAATAATTTTTCAAAGTTTCTTTCACGCTTTCAGGAACTTTAGAATATTCAACTTTATATGTTCTTTCCTCTTGTTTTTGTACAGATTGTGCATTACAATTTTGTAAACCTAGATAAACAAAACCTATTAATATTGCTATGATTTTAATATTTTTCATGAGTTTAAATTTATTGTTTTTTAAAGGTAATCCTAAAATTATTATTTTCTAGAACTCCAACTTGTGTTATATCTACCATTATCAAAATCGTACCCTAATACTAATAAAGGTGTACCGGTAGCATTTAATTGTACGGCTTCATTTATATTAAATTGATAGCCTAAACCTATATACATTTTATCCTTTTTCAATCCTAAAAGTGGTGACACCGATAAAGGTTTAAATCCTTGATCATTTAAAAATCTTGAATTTATACCGGCCCACATATAACCATCATCGGTTAATTTACGTGCTTTTATATTAACGTCAGTAACCGATCGACCATCACTTTCAAAATATTTAAAATATAAAGAAGGTTCATATTCATATTCTTCATTATCACTTAAAAAAGTATAACCCGTATATACATAATAATTCCTCAATTTTATAGGCTCTACATCATCAAAGATCTTTACATTTTTATTTAAAATATTTGAAGCATTTATACCAATAAAATACCGGTTAGCTCTATACAGCCCTCCTATTTCAAAGTTATGATTTGAGGTAGATTGACCAGCACCTACATGTGGGTCTGAATTTCCATTACCATCACCATCGTCAAAACCACCTGCATCTATTTTAAAATGATTGAATTTATATGAAAGACCAAAAGATAAATACTGCTCATCTGATTCAGACAAGGTTAAATGGTAAGCATAAGATAATTGCCCACCCATTTGTTTTGTTGCTCCATTGGTATCATTATATAAAATAATACCTAAGCCTGTTTGTTCATTTAATCTAGTATCATAAGATATTACCTGTGTTTTAGGTGCATCTTTTAATCCAATCCATTGAAACACTCCGCTCAAGCGTAATTTATGCACATCGTCAATACCTGCATAGGCTGGAGAAATTACAAAAGTATTTTCTACCAAATATTGAGAATACGGTGACAATTTGAATTCTTGTGAATTTGCCATAATTGTAAAGGCAAACGCGATAATATAAATGTATTTTTTCATGTGTCTATACTTATTATTTTTAACGGTCACATGCTGTTTGCTATTCATCATTTTTTGTCTGATAAGCCAACAGAACATGCTCGTTTCATTGGGTTGATTGATTTTTTTTATTTATCTATATAAAGTAAAGTTGCCTTTAAATTCTCTGTTATCATCAGGTGCATTTAGCTTAACTACGTACCAATAATCACCTGAGGGTAATAATTTTCCTTCATAACCACCATTCCAAGAATGCTGATTGCCTTCGTAACTTCCAATTAAACGTTGGTATCTGTCAAATATTTTTACCGTTATTTCCGGGTAATTCTGAATATTTCTTGGATACCAAGTATCATTAGTACCATCACCATCTGGTGTAAAGAAATTTGGAATTTCAAGGTCTAAAACTTCTAATTCTATTTGTTTTTCGACAACACATCCTTTAGTATCTCTTACATAGAAAGTATAAAGACCAGAACTGGTAATTTTAAAAACATTTTCACTGCCAAAATCATTTGCGTCATTCATGGCATATTCATATTGTGGTTCTCCGTCTGTTGCCACAGTAGTATATTCATTTAAACCTGTCATAAGTACAGTAAAGCTAACCGGAGTATAGGCATCAACTGTTACAGTAATAGGTTCAGCAGAACATCCATTTGAAGTATTAACTACAGTAACTGTATGATCGCCATCAGATACATTATCAAAAATTCCTGATGTTTGCGATGTACTACCATCTAGGGTATATCTTACTTGATTTGTATACTCTTCAGCAACTGTTGCTGTAATTTGGTTACCTGATCCTTCACAAGAAAAACCTGCACTCACCTCAAATTGTAAATCGGTCAACTCAACCAAACTGATAGTTTGCACTATATCACAAGTATTTACACTTTTTACTTTACGAATAGTTATATTATACTCTCCTTTACTTAATCCTGAGAATACAGGAGAAGACTGGAAGTTGGTTCCATCTTTACTATAAGTAAGGGTATTTCCGGCACTATTATTTGTAACACTAACCGTAATTTTACCATCAGTACCTCCAATACAAACAATATCTTCTTTGCTTATATTATATTCAATTTCTTCATCAAAATCAATGGTACCAGTAGTTGGGATTGTACATCCATTAGCGTCTTTAACGGTAATAGTGTGATTGCCCTCTGTACTTACTTCAAAAATATTTGAATCTTGATAAGTTCCTCCATCAATACTATATTGGTAAGGTGGCGTACCTCCAGTAGCTGTAGCATCTATTCTACCAATCAAGGCATTGCCATTACAAGGCATAATATTATCTAGAATACTATTGGTAGCCTGTAATAATGTAGGTTCTCCTATAGTAAACTGATGTATATCGAAACAACCATCAGCATTGGTTACTTTAACATTATAATTCCCAATATCTAACCCGGTAAAATCATGTGTTTTAGAGGCTGTTGGTCCTTCAGTTGCAATAACTGTCGCTCCCTGAGTTAATTCATAAGTGAACGTTGCTGCATCATCTACAACGGTTATATTAACTTTACCATCTGAACTATCTTTACATAAAGCATCACTAGGGGTAAAAGTTACATCTAATCCTAAAATAGTCACTACTCTTGTAGTAACTGTACAGCCTACCTTTGTCTGTGTACAAGTATAAACACCTGGGCCAGTTACGGTAATTATTTTTGAATTATTAGCTAAAACAGTACCGTTTTCATCTACCCATTTATAGATATTATATCCTTCATCACCTTCAATTTCGAGGTTGTTATTACAATATAGTAATTCAGTGCTAAATAGACAAGAACTGATATCAACATATAAATTCATTGAACCTTCATTGCCCAAGCCACAACCATTTATGCCATTTAATCCAGGTTGACCTGAAATATTTGCACCAGAAGTTTCTCCATCATAATATGAACTAATACTATTTTCTAATATATTAGTACAGGCATCAGTATAATCAAAACAATTATCCGAAGCTGTTACCTTATAACGAATATCATATGCTGCATTGTTTGGATCTGACTCTCTTACGACCAATGAATTATCAATATCAAAACGCAATTCTCTTGTTGCATTATTATAGGTATAAGTCACGCCCGATGGGAGTACTATAGAAGTTTCGTCTAATGTTACGTTTATAGGTAAAGTGTTTAAAATATATGTTTTTTGGGCATTGTCGGTACCAATATTTCTAAAATTAATATTGTACCATGCTTCGGCTCCTAAAGGAATTGAAGAATTTAATGTAATTGGGTTATTATCAGAATCTTCTACACTTGTTAATACCTGTAAAACGGGTTCAATAATATTTATGGAAAGAGTGTTTAAAAAAGTATAAATCCAGTCATGACCACTATTTGGCAGTTCATTTGTAACTCTAACGGTAAGTCCAGTTTCATTGTTTCCAATCAGGCTATTACTTCCATTTAATGGTGTGAAATCTAACATCTTCTGATCCCATCCCAAGGTATTAGTACTATTCAATTCTCTGTCAGTAATATGTGCTCCATTTTCTGTAATTTTACTGTTGAAAAAATTATCAATTTCATTTTCAGCATCATATAAAGCAGTAAAATTAGAATTATTATCCGCTTTTAAAAGCATTTGATCGCCAGTCCACCCTAAATCACCTTCCAATGCAACCACGCCAATTCTACCTTCTACAGGACCTGATGGAGGTGTTGTAAATCCAGAATAATGAAAATCTACTGTCCCATAATCAATTTCAATATTACCAAATTCATCTTCTTCATATCTTACAGCAGAAAAACCATCAAAAGTAGAAATGTACTTACGTGGTTTAGATGGGTCTTCGTAAACAATTACTAAAGTCCATCCTGCCGAATTGTGTTTTCCTTCCACAGTACTTATATTGGCTACAAAATAATCTCCTGACGGATTTGTATTTGTTGTCACTATATCTGTAACATCTTTATAATATATTACATCTAATTGGGTATCTGCTGTCAAATCTAAATAAGCACCCCCTGGAATTTTAAATTTAACTTCGTTAGGTGCAGGATTTGATGGAGCAGCAATAGCCCCCCAATATAAACCCGCATACACTACCTTATTACAATTATCTGTGGTAAACTTGGCACTACTTGAATTAAAAGTTGATGCATCTCCATCTATATCAATAAAAACCATATTAATATAGTTGTTTTGCGTATCTCCATCATAACTTTCATCACTATATTTACCAAGATTGGAATTACCAATTAGTGTTAAATCTCCATTGATCCCCTGCTTTTCATACCTTTTTACAAAAGGAGTGGTAGTTTGTGCTGTTATAACCAAAGGAAGAAATAACAATGCCAATAATAGTAAAAGTGTTACGTAGATAAAATTACACTTCTGTGCTGTTTGAGTTGATTTCATATATGTTAAGTATTTAGCGATTACTTGTGAATAAAACGCATGATTAATAGCTTTAGTATATACATAACAACTATAAGTCAAACTTTCCTACCTATAGCACTAAAAATAATATATATTATTTTGATTTACAAACCCTTACATATTTATTCTATAGCAACTATATTAAGACAATATCTTTCTTTTTAATCAAAAAAATCCCCTAGGTTTTACCTTGAGGCTTCCGATTTCACCCCTTACCCAGAGAGATGAAATCCTTTTTGAAAGTTTTTGGTGAGGTATAATAAAAAAAATGTCATTAGGTCAAAATAAAACGGGTAATCCACATTTGGATATCCCGTTTTAAAAAAAATTATCTATTTTTTTATTATCTATATAAAGTAACGTTCCCTTTAAATTCTCTATTATCGTTTGGTTTATTTAAGTTAATAATATACCAATAGTCTCCTGAGGGTAATAATTTGCCTTTGTAAGAACCATCCCAAAAATGTTGATTTCCTTCATAGCTCTCAATTAAACGTTGGTATCTATCAAATATTTTAACGGTAATGTTTGGGTAATCTTGAATGCCTTTCGGATACCATGTATCATTAATCCCATCACCATCTGGAGTAAAGAAATTCGGAATTTGTAAACATGACATTTTTGATTCTACTGTTATTGGTTCTGCTGTACATCCTGTAACTGTATTTACAACAGTAACAATATGTTCTCCATCTGATACATCTTTAAATATTCCAGAAGTTTGTGTAGTGATACCATCTAACGTATAACTTACTTCATTTGTATATGCATCTGCTACTGTGGCTATAATTTGATTACTTAAGATTTCACAATTAGAAACTGATTCTGCTGCAAATTCTAAATCGGTTAACTCAATCAAATTGATGGTTTGAACAATATCACATGTATTGATACTTTTTACTTTTCTAATGGTAATGGTATGATCTCCTTTTGTCAATCCAGCAAAAACTGGTGAGGATTGAAAGTTAGTACCGTCTTTACTATATGTAATAGTGTTTCCAGCATTATTTTGACTAACATTTACAGTAATCTTACCATCATTTGCTCCAATACATACCACATCTTCTTTTGTAATATCATAGGCTATTTCTTCATCAAAATCAATAGTAACTGTGGTTGAAGTAATACATCCATTATCATCTTTAACATTAATGGTATGATTATCTTCTGTACTCACATTGAATAGATTAGAATCTTGATAAGCTCCGCCATCAATATTATATTGATAAGGTGGCGTACCTCCTGTTCCTGTAGCATCTACTCTTCCAATTAAGGCATTGCCATTACAGGGCATAATATTGTCTACAACTTTACTTGTAGCTTGTAATAATGTAGGCTCGCCTATAGTAAATTGATGTATATCAAAACAACCATCTGTATTGGTGACTTTAACACTATAATTACCTATATCTAATCCTGTAAAATCATGGCTCTTTGATGCTGTTGATCCTTCTGTAGCGATTACTGTGGCTCCTTGTGATAATTCATAAATGAAAGTTGCAGCATCATCTACAATGGTTATATTAACTTTACCATCTGCACTATCTTTACATAAAGCATCACTAGGGGTAAATGTTACATCTAAACCTAAAACGGTAATCGTTCTTGTTGTTATGGTACAACCTACTTTGGTCTGAGTACAAATATAAACACCTGGACCTGAAACTACAATCTCTTTTGAATTTTCTGCTAAAACAGTACCACTTGCATCTACCCATTTGTAAATATTATAACCATCATGACCTGTAAGGGTCAAGTTATTATTACAATATTGTTCTGTACTATCAAATTGACATGAGCTAGTATCTACAAATAAATCCATTGAACCTTCATTTCCTAATCCACAGCCATTAATACCATTCAATCCTGGCTGTGCAGTAATATTGGTGCCTGATGTCTCACCATCATAATACGACTCAATGCTATTTACTAACATATTGGTACAAGCATCTGTATAGTCAAAACAATTGTCTGAGGCTGTAACTTGATATCTGATATCATAAGCTGTATTAGCTGGGTCTGACGCTCTTAATACTAATGAATTATTTATATCAAAACGCAACTCTCGTGTTGTACTATTATAAGCGTAGGTTACCCCAGGTGGAAGTACAAATGAACTTTCATCTAAAGTCACATTTATAGGTAATGTATTTAGTATATAGGTGTTTTCTGCATTGTCAGTACCTATATTCTTAAAATTAAGATTGTACCATGCTTTGGCTCCTAAAGGAATTGAAGAATTTAATGTAATCGCATTGTTATTAATATCTTCTACACTGGTCAAGACCTGTAATACTGGCTCTATGATATTGATGGCAAAAGTATTTAAAAAAGTAAAAATTTGATCTCCAGTAGTTGTAACTCTTACTGTTGCCCCTGTTTCATCATTCCCAATTAAACTATTACCTGTATTTAAAGCTGTTAGGTCAAGCAAAACTTGATCCCAACCTAAAGTATTTTCACTATTTACATTACGGTTGGTTACATGTGCTCCATCAATAGTAATTTTACTATTAAAGAAGTTGTCAGCTGGATTTTCGGCATCAAATAATGTTGTAAAACTTGTATTGCCATCTGATTTAAATTGCATTTTATCTCCAGACCATTTTAAATCACCTTCCATAGCAACCACACCTATTCTACCTTCTACAGGACCTGATGGCGGTGTTTTAAAGCCCGAATAACTAAAATCTACTGCTGGGTTACTACCATTTACTCTAGAAAAACCATCAAAAGTAGAAATATACTTACGTGGTTTAGATGGATCTTCATAAACAATTACTAATGACCACCCGGCCGAATTATTACTATCTGCTTCTGTAGCTAAAGCTTCCTTTGTATTCACATTAGCTACAAAATAATCTCCTGATATATTTGCACTGCTAGTTGCAATACTTGTTACATCTTTATAATACATTCTATCTAATTGAACATCGGCAGTAAGATCATGATAAGTACCTCCTGGTACTTTAAATTTAACTTGATCTGGAGATGGCATAGTTGGTATATCCGAAACAATCTTTGTTCCCCAATACAAACCAGCATAAACAATTTTATTACATGCATCTGTAGTAAAATTAGCACTACTCGAATTGAAAGTTGAAGCTTCATTATCAATATCGATAAAAACCATATCAGATTCATTATTTACATCTGGTCCGTTATAAGGTTGGTCTTTAAATTTTCCTAAATTGGTATTACCAATAATAATTAAATCTCCGTTAATTCCTTGTTTTTCATACCGTTGAACAAAAGATGTAGTAGTCTGAGCTTTGGTAAATAATGGGATAAACAATAAGGCTATTAATAAGAGTAATGTGATATAATTAAAGTTACTTTTTTGAATAGTATCTGTTGATTTCATAGATGTAAGTATTTAGCGATTAATGAATAAACGCATGATTATTAGCTTTAGTATATACACATAATAACTTAACTGACACTTTTCCAACTAAATTTAAATAACTAAAAAAGCGGGAAATCCAAAAAAATGGATTTCCCGCTTTAAAAAATTCTCTAGTTTATACTTTATCTATACAAAGTAAAACTTCCTTTGAATTCTTTATCATTAACTGGATCATTTAATCTTATGATGTACCAATAATCACCTGAAGGTAATAGTTTACCGTTGTAAGATCCATCCCATGAATGCATATTTCCGTTATAGCGAATAATTAAACGTTGATATCTGTCAAAAATTGATACAGAGATATTAGGATACAAGTCTATGTGCTTCGGATACCAAGTATCATTGGTACCATCACCATCTGGAGTAAAGAAATTCGGAATTTGCAATCCGCTATACACCAAATCAGCTTGTAATTCAACAATGCATTCTTTAGCATCTTTAACATAAAGCGTATATGTACCTGTATGATCAATTTTAAATACATCATCAGTACCAAAATCATTTTGATTATCAATAGCATATTCATAAGGTGGCAACCCTCCTGTAGCTAATATTTTATATTTGTTTGAATCTACACTTTCATATACAATAGTCATAGGTTGATAGCCTTCCTCTAAAGTTATAGTAATTGTAGTATCAACTGTAAATCCTTGAGAATCTTTAACTGTTACGGTATAATCACCACTAGATGTCACTGTAAATGTGTTTTCAGTTTGATAGGTAACTCCATTATCAATACTATATTGATAAGCTGGTGAACCTTTTTCTGCAAGTACTTCAAATGTTCCTGCTACACTTCCATCACATTCAAAAGTACTGTCAAGGAAATTAGCTGTGGCTTCTAATGTGCTATTTGCGTTAAGGTCAATGGGTAAATTTAACGTTTCACACAGACAGTTTTCATTGGAATTGATTACAAATGCAATCTTTCCGCCATTACAAAATGTATCTTTATCAAAACTAATTGTTTGTGTTATCGTTCCTCCTGCTGGTATAGCTTGATCTATGGTTCCTGAGTTTATTGCAGCACCTAATGGGTTTCCTGAATCATCTGCACAAAATATATCATAGGTATATCCTGTTGTTGCTTCTAATCCATTATTGGCTAAGCTTAAGTTAACTCTATAGGCATATTTACCACTATCTGCTACAGCTGTTGCTGTTGTTGCTCCAGAGTCAACCAAACTAGGTTTTAAAATATCTAATGGTTCTGTAGCACTACCTGTAATTATTTTTGTAGTTGTACACGCTACGCCATTACATAAAACATTAGCTGCAATAACATAATTCTCAACTGTAAAATCTGCATCTGTAGCACATCCTCCATTAGCATCACTAATAATACTAAAGGTAAAGTCTACTCTATCCAAATTTACTAATCCCTCAGGAAATTGAAAGGTTAACACATTTGTTGTTGCATCATATCCCACTACTGTAATATTATCTGAACTGCTAAATGACCCATCTACAAAACTAACTCCATTTGGCATTATAACATCACCAAAATCAGCATCTTCAGTTTTTGTTGTTGCTTGACCTATGATATCTGAAAAAAGCGTTGATATAGTAACAGTTTCTGTAGTTCCACAATAATCAATATGTGCTCCTTCTGCACTAGTATTGTCTGGTAAAATAACTGATGTAAAAGCATCATAAGGTTGTTCAGCTCCATCAATTCTAATTTTTTCAGAGTATAATAATGAGCCATTACCTTCTGCTGCTTCACCGCATGGTTTATTACCAAAAGCTTTAAATTGTAATGGTGTACTTGATACAAAGTCACAAGTTGTTTTTAAATCTAAAATAACTTTTACTTTTCTATCATTATCTGTAACAGCTTTATTTGTACCTAGCAACTCACCTAAGGCCTTTATTACACTATGCTCCCCCAAATTAATACTTAATACATTTGAATTAATTGTTGTATTTGCATCTTCAAGTGTTGCTGAATCATAAGGATAACCAAGCTTTATTGACTGAATTTCTAATGCATTTAACGGCAAACCAGGTATTGAAAATTCTACTCTTGGATTTATTACTCCCGCAAATTGAGCACTATTTACTTCTAACTCTATTGTAAATGGATCACACATCGTAATACGTGTATCTGGCTGCTCTGTTATTTTTAATTGAATTTCAGAGGCTCTTGGTAATAAAGTTAAATCAACATTATTTTCATAACATAAATTTGCCTGATTTGCATAATTTGTTGGATATGTATCACAATCCCAGCCATGAGCAAAATTAACTGTCTGCTCTGTACATGAACTATATCCTGCTTTAATTTGGATGTTCTTAAATGTACCATTTGTTAATGCTCCTATTTCTACATAGGCAATTCCTCCTACTTTTTTAACCTCTAAATCTATAGGATTGCTAACATCTGTCAGGTCTTGTGCCGTATTTACATCTATTGCTGATGCAACTTTTATCCAGTTAAAATCTATAGATCCATCACCAGGTGATGTATTGGTTGCAACAATATCAAATGTGGCTTCACTTGCATCTCCATTTACAATTGATGAACTACCGGATTGCAAAGAAAAGCTTGGTTTTGTATAATGTAATTCTTTAGTTGTTGTCAATGGAACTTCAGGAGTATTATCTCCATAATGAAATTCGTTGTATTTCCCTTCGAAAGTTACATTTCCTTGTTCATTGGCACCACAAGTACCTTTTATCCAAACTCTAGTACTTGGAAAATATGTAGCACGTTGATCTCCATTTCTAAAACTAGTTGTTGGAGTAATGGTTACAATATTTCCAACCTGAGTAGCTGTTAAATCTCCACCTGCTACAGTAAATACACCTTGTTGATTATTTATTTCTGCTCTACCTGTAAATTTAAATCCATCAGGCAGTGTAACAATCATTTTATTTAATCCAAATGGTGGTCTATATTCATTTGGGTGTAAGTCTTCAACGTCTGCTCCTTCTGTTGACCAGGCTCTTACTACACCTTCATCACAATTCGCAAATTCTTCTTCATACTTACCTATACTATGTGTAACTTTTAAATAGGAAGCTGTTGATCCATAGGTATCACATGACACTCTATCATTTGATGTATCAACCGAATGATATTCACCTTTAAAATTGGTTAATTTATGTAATTTTCTACCTCCAGTTTGATTTGTGTTGAATTTATAATTTACAGTAACAAAAATTAAATCTTCCTCTTCAAATAAATTACTATCGAATAGACTTTTATATGAACTAATATCAAATGTTGCTATATGGTCATTTCCCGAACTTGTAATTGTAGGTGTAATAGTTAAAGACTGATCAGCAGTAGTGTTATTAGCCGTTGCATCAAATATATGTATCGTACCGTCAACAAATTGAATATCATTGGCTCCTAATGTTGTACCATCTGTAGTATATTTAATATCAATAAACAGCTTATCGGTACTGAAGTTTTGAATTTTAGCTTCAGTAACAATTCGCATGTTATCACCAACTAAATACCTGTCTTTTTCTGTTTCGGGAATTGTAGCTAAATCTACTTTGGCAGTCATGGTATTATCAGTATAACCTGCAGTTGTTCTAAAGGTATCAAACTTTGTTATGGCTGGGCCATCACAATCAGCTGCACAACCATGTGTTTGTATAAGTTCAGAAGTGCCACAATGTATATCTTGATCAAAACCTGCTATACCACCTGCATCTTTTAAAGTTAAATGTGTCAAATAATCTACTGTAAATGCACTTGTTGTATTTGTAGCATTATAATCTGCACAATTTAATAATAATGGAAGCTTTAAAACCCCATCAGCAAAAACATTAGTTAAAATATATGGATAATTATATAGGTTAGTGGTTGTATACGTTATTGTGTTACCTACTTGCGACAAGCCAGCTACAGGGTTTGCAGGGTCTAAGCTTACACCAGTTGGCACAGTAATTATTACCGAAAACTCACTATCGTCTGCATTTGAAATAGCATTATGCCCATTGAGATCTATATTACTATACATAGCAGGTTGAAAAGTAATCTCAAAAGGTTGTCCACCTGTTACATCAGTAACTCCACCAATTTTGGTTTCGTGATAATAATCAGTGGTTAAATTTCTATATCCAAAGTCTAATCGTTTGGCATCTCTAGCCATATAACACTGGTCTTTTATATTTACATCAAAATACAAATGTTCCCATCTAATATAATCTTGTCTACCTACAACACAATCTAGATCTCTTGCTGTATAGTCGATATCCATTTCAATGATGGTTGAAGCACCGGGTGCCATATCATCAAAAAAGCCATCGCCATCTAAATCTTCTAATCCTACTCCTGCACCATCTGGATCTGTAGTTAAAAAGTTGGGTGGAATAGCTACCGAATTACCAGAACCTCTAGTAGGGTATAGTGTAGCAGGGTTATCAAAAGTTGTTAAAGTAGCTGGTCCTCCTGTAAAATGCACATTACTTAAAGCTTTAGTATTTGCCCAATCATAAGCCCACATAGGGTTAACACCATAGGTTGTTAAATCTGAATCGTTATGACCTAACCCTATATTAATATATACATCTGTAGCATGACCTCCGACTACTGTTGTTGTATTTTCAATCTTTACTCTGGTATGATTTGTAGCTAAAATATCATTTGAACCTTCTAACTTTGTTAGTTTTAAACCAGGTACTTCAGTCCCTAATAAAATCGAACCTGATTTTTCACTACTTCGTTGACAATTCCAATATGAACTATGAATTATCTCAGAATTTTCACAGCTTAACACAGCAAATTTTTCTTGAAATGTAAAACTTTCTCCATTCATATATTGACCATCTCCATTTTCTCTAGCTGTAGCTACATTAAATGGTGCTTGAGTTAAATCTATATCAAATATTAATTTTGTCACTCCGGTAGTTGCATCTGTTTCTGTACTCGCAGGTGTCATCACCGTGCCATTAAACTTAAGCTCATAATTAAAAATACTTGATCCTATTTTTATTTCATGATGAAATGCTGTAATATCTCCATTACCCCCTTGTACATCTTGTATATCTCTAGTGTAGTAGATTGGAGCAGCTATATTGCTTATCTCACCAGTAATAGATGCAATATCTGTTACACTTAATGAAGCAGATAATAAGCCATAAGAAGATACGGTATCATCAAAATCTTGTGCAGATTTTGCAGTACTACCTATAAAATAATCTATTTTATGTCTATCCTTAAAAATACCACCAGCCTCTTTAAAGGTTACAGCATCACAAGTTGCTCTTCTATTAAAGGATAATTTAAGTTCATCTAGAAAAACCCAATCATTATCTGTTCCACCACCACTGGTATTTCTAATTTGAAATTCTGGTTGCGTAAGCGATGATGAAGTATTATAGATAACTGTATAATTATTATTAGGATTAACAAGTATTTGCATACTCCCAACAATATATTCAATTCCTTGAGGAAGTGTAAATGTTAAGTTAAGACCATGTAAATTTTCTTTTTTAGCTTTAATAAAGATAATTTCTTCAGACGTTCCTTCTTCAGCCTCTAAATTGGCTTCCGGCTCTAGTCTTACGGCAAAATCACTATTATTAATTTGTGCGTTGCCAATGGTCGACAATAATACAATAGATGTAAACAACCATATTAATTTATGGCTAAATAAATTTGTAAGTTTTTGATAAATAAAATTCACAAGGCTTGATTTTAAGGTTATTGTTTTAGCATATACTAGATATATAACAATTAAATCAGAAAATATCCTATACGAATAATAGTTTAATTTATTATGTATCTAATAAATAAGTAAAATTTTATCAATAGCAGCAATTTAATTGTTCAGATAATAACGAGAAGATTGAAATAATATTTTGAATATATTATAAATAAAATATAATCTTATAATGTAAATCCTAACTACAGTAAAAAAAGGAGAAAGCAAAAAGAATCTGTAAAATTAAGTTTTAGAGGTGATATTTTTAAGAATAGAAATCAAAATATAACTTAATATAACAATAGGTATTGAAATGATTTTCAGAGTAATAATTAATATAAAAGAAATTAAAATAAAAGAAATTTCAATCCAATTATTTTTAAAAGAAAAGTTTTTAAATTTTAATGAAAACAAAGGAATTTCAGCATTCATTAAAAAACTAAAAATTATTATTATTCCAAATAATACATATTTATTTAAGATCAAATTGTTTACAAATTCATTACTTCCATACAATAAAATTATAGGCAAAGATAGTATAAACAACGCCATAGCCGGTGTAGGTAAACCTATAAAAGAGTTCGTTTGACGATCATCTAAATTAAATTTTGCTAACCTATAAGCTGCGGCCAGCGTTAATAACAACCCTATAAAAGGCAAAAGATTGATAGGTTTAAAACTAGTCCCAATCGATAACATAGTTTCTGTATTTTCATAAGCTGTCCAATTACCTATTTCACAAGAAAGTCCGTCTTCCCATTTTTTAAACAAAGCCTTTTCAAACAATTGATACATAATGATGCCAGGCACAACTCCCGAAGTAACAACATCCGCTAATGAATCTAGCTCTCTTCCCAAATCACTCTGCACTTTGAGTAATCTTGCTACCAATCCATCAAAAAAATCAAAAAATATTCCTAGAAGAACGAAGCCAGCTGCAAACTCAAAGTTACCATAAACGGCAAACATAGTAGCTATTACACCACAGAGCAAGTTGAGCAGTGTAATAATATGTGGTATATATTTTTTGATATGGATAGGTTTTAATTTTGGTAAATTTAAAGAAATAAAACAAACTATTAATTAATTTCAAAATAATTCAACATAGTTTAGTCTAGTTAATTCAATTGTCTTTATTAACAAGAATATAATACACAAATCATTTTCTATTTAGTTAGATAAATTGCACCTTTTTAGTAGCTTTGTCATTGCGATGATATAGTATCATTTTATAATAACACAAAGCTATCTTTTACTATGATTTTCCTGTTAAAATATAATTTACTGTGCTTAAAATGTGTTACATAATTATGTTAATAAAATATTCAGATACTTTTTTGTATTTTATTACGAAGTATTATTTTAGCATTCATACAAAATTTGAAGATTTTTAATGTCTAAACAAACAACTTACACTGAAGATAACATACGGTCATTAGACTGGAAAGAGCATATTAGAATGCGTCCGGGTATGTATATTGGTAAATTAGGTGATGGATCATCACCAGATGATGGCATTTATATTCTCATTAAGGAAGTCTTAGATAATTCTATTGATGAATATGTTATGGGTGCCGGTAAAACCATAGAAATTTCAGTAAAAGACAAAACGGTAACTATTAGAGATTACGGTCGTGGTATTCCTTTAGGAAAAGTAGTAGATGTAGTTTCTAAAATGAATACCGGTGGTAAATATGATTCTAAAGCCTTTAAAAAATCTGTAGGTCTAAATGGTGTTGGTACGAAAGCTGTAAACGCCCTATCTTCACATTTTAGAGTACAATCTATAAGAGACGAAAAAACCAAGGCAGCAGAATTTGAAAAAGGAAATTTAATTGTTGATGAAGAAGTACTACCATCATCTTTAAGAAAAGGTACAAAAGTAAGTTTTACACCTGATGAGGATATATTTAATCAATACAAATATAGAAATGAGTACATCATAAAAATGATTAAGAATTATGTGTATCTCAACACGGGATTGACAGTTCTTTTTAATGGAGAAAAATATTTTTCAGAAAACGGATTAAAAGATTTGTTAGAAGAAAATATTGTTGAAGATGATATGCTCTACCCTATTATTCACTTGAAAGGTGAAGATATTGAAGTTGCTATAACACATAGCAAATCACAATACAGCGAAGAATATCATTCTTTTGTGAATGGTCAACATACCACACAAGGTGGTACGCATCAAAATGCTTTTAGAGAAGCTATAGTTAAAACCGTTAGGGAATTTTTTGGTAAGAATTACGAAGCTTCAGATATAAGGAAATCTATCGTTTCGGCTATTAGTATTAAAGTAATGGAACCTGTATTTGAAAGTCAAACCAAAACCAAATTAGGCTCTACAGAAATGGGTGGAGGTCTACCAACGGTTCGGACTTTTATACACGATTTTGTCAAAACAAATCTAGATAATTATTTTCATAAAAATTCAAATGCTGCAGAGCAATTACAGAGTAAAATTTTACAGGCTGAAAGAGAACGAAAAGATTTATCAGGTATTAGAAAATTAGCTAGAGACAGAGCTAAAAAAGCCAATTTACACAATAAAAAATTAAGAGATTGTCGGGTGCATTTAAGCGATATGAAAAAAGACAATCGTTTGGATAGTACTTTATTTATTACAGAGGGTGATTCAGCGAGTGGTTCTATCACAAAATCTAGAAATGTTAATACACAGGCCGTATTCAGCTTACGTGGAAAGCCGCTCAATTCATTTGGCATGAGCAAAAAAATTGTGTATGAAAATGAGGAGTTCAATTTACTTCAAGCTGCATTAAACATTGAAGATGGTATAGAAAATTTACGCTATAATAATATTGTTATTGCTACCGATGCAGATGTTGACGGTATGCATATCAGACTATTGTTAATTACATTCTTTTTACAATTTTTCCCGGAATTGATCAAAGAGGGTCATTTATATATTTTAGATACTCCGCTGTTTAGAGTTAGAGATAAAAAAGAAACTTTTTATTGTTATTCTGAAATCGAAAAGCAAAAGGCTATTAAAAAACTAAGAGGAAAACCGGAAATTACACGCTTTAAAGGATTAGGAGAAATTTCACCTGATGAATTTGCGAATTTTATTGGAGACAGTATCCGCTTGGATCCAGTGATGTTGGATAAAGAAATGTCAATTGAGCAATTATTAACATTTTATATGGGTAAAAACACACCAGATAGACAAAAATTTATCATAAATAATTTAAAAGTAGAACTGGATTTGGTTGAGGAGTAAAATAGTATATTAACCCTTACAGGGTGGATTGAAAAAACACGTTTAAATTCCTAACTACAAAGGATTAAGAATGATTGAAGAGCAAAACGAAAATATAGAAGAGCAAAATAACAATAACAGTCAAGAGACCATTACTAAAGTAACCGGCATGTACAAAGACTGGTTTTTAGATTATGCTTCTTATGTTATTTTAGAGCGTGCTGTTCCTGGTATAGACGATGGTTTAAAACCTGTTCAACGTCGCATCATGCAGTCTATGAAAGATTTAGATGATGGCCGCTATAATAAAGTAGCCAATCTTGTTGGTCATACCATGCAATATCACCCTCATGGAGATGCTAGTATTGCTGATGCCATGGTCCAACTTGGTCAAAAAGAATTATTGATTGACATGCAAGGTAACTGGGGAAATATTCTTACCGGAGACCGTGCAGCCGCATCAAGATATATAGAAGCGAGATTGTCAAAATTTGCATTAGAAGTTGTTTTCAATCCTAAAACAACCGAATGGCAAGCTTCTTATGATGGTAGAAGAAAAGAACCTGTAGATCTTCCTGTAAAATTTCCATTATTATTAGCACAAGGTGCTGAAGGTATAGCAGTAGGATTATCGACTAAAATATTACCTCATAACTTTAATGAACTTATTGATGCTTCTATAAAACATTTAAAAGGTAAGGGTTTTAAATTAATTCCTGATTTTTTAACTGGTGGAATTGCAGATATCGCTAACTATAATGATGGAAAACGTGGTGGTAAGGTAAGGGTGCGTGCTAAAATTTCTCAATTAGATAAAAATACTCTGATTATTAATGAAATACCTTATAGTACTACAACCTCTTCTTTAATAGATTCAATATTAAAAGCAAATGAAAAAGGGAAGATAAAAATCAAACAAATTGAAGATAACACAGCGGCTAATGTAGAAATTTTAGTCCATTTACCCAGTGGGCTTTCACCTGACAAAACCATTGATGCTCTCTATGCATTTACAAATTGCGAACAATCTATTTCTCCATTATGTTGTGTAATTGAAAACAACAAGCCTGTTTTTATTGGTGTATCAGAAATGCTTCGTAAATCAACTGACCACACAGTAACTTTACTTAAGTTAGAACTTGAAATTCAACTAAAAGAATTAGAAGAACAATGGCATTTTGCTTCCTTAGAAAGGATATTTATTGAAAATAGAATCTATCGAGACATTGAAGAAGAAGAAACCTGGGAAGGTGTAATTGCAGCCATAGACAAGGGGCTAAAACCACATGTCAAACATTTAAAAAGAGCTGTTACTAAGGAAGATATTGTACGCCTGACAGAAATAAGAATTAAAAAAATATCAAAATTTGATATAGATAAGGCTAAACTCCATATTGAAAGCCTTGAAGATAAAATTGCTGAGGTAAAAAATTACCTGACCAACCTAATTGAATTTGCGATTGATTATTTTAAAAACTTAAAAACGACATACGGTAAAGGCAAAGAACGTAAAACCGAAATTAGAATTTTTGAGGATATAGTAGCTACAAAAGTGGCTATGAAAAATGCCAAATTATACGTAAATCGGGAAGAAGGATTTGTAGGCAGCTCACTGCGTAGGGATGAATTTGTAACAGATTGTGCTGATATTGATGATGTTATCATCTTTCTAGAAAGCGGTAAATTGATTGTTACCAAATTAGATGCTAAAACTTTTGTAGGTAAAAACATAATCCATGTCGCTGTATTTAAAAAGAAAGACAAGCGTACAGTATACAACATGATCTACAAAGACGGCAAGTCTGGATCAACTTACATGAAGCGTTTTTCGGTCACTGCAGTTACACGTGACAAAGAATACGATTTAACTGCCGGTAATAAGTTATCAAAAGTATTATATTTCTCTGCCAATCCTAACGGTGAAGCAGAAATAGTTACCATTAATTTACGTGCTGTAGGTAGTGTGAAAAAATTAAAGTGGGATATTGATTTTTCTGAATTAGCTATCAAAGGGCGTAGCAGTAGAGGAAATACGGTTACCAAAAATTCGGTTAAAAAAATTGAACTTAAAGAAAGGGGCATTTCCACTTTAAAGCCTCGTAAAATTTGGTTTGATGACACCGTACAACGCCTTAATGTTGAAAGCAGAGGCGACTTATTAGGTGAATTTACCGCTGAAGACCGATTATTGATCCTTAATCAATCTGGATTTGTAAAAACTATAGTCCCTAATTTGTCTACACATTTTGATGATGACATGATTGTCTTAGAAAAATGGATACCTAATAAGCCTATTTCTGCAATACATTTTGATGGTGATAAAGAGCGTTATTACGTAAAGCGTTTTATGATTGATAATCCGAATAAAGAAGAATTATTTATTACTGACCATCCTAAATCTCAATTAGAAATTGTAGCTACTGATTTTAGGCCAATTGCCGAAGTTGTCTTTTCTAAAAGAAGCTTAGATAATCAAAAAGTAAACTTTGAAGAATTTATTGCAGTAAAAGGCATTAAAGCTATTGGAAATCAATTGACTACTGATAAGATAAAACAAGTAAATTTATTAGAGTCATTACCTTATGTAGCACCCGAAGTAAATGCTGTTGAAGTAATTGAAGAAGAAGAAATTCAAAGCGATTTGCCAGTGAATAATCAGCCTAACGATGATGATGATAGTTTAACTGAAGAAGACGGACAAATTACTTTGTTTTAGATTTTGAATATCAATTAGAAAATCCTAAACTACATATTTTAGTGCTAAAATATTTGGCCAAATTACCTTCTAAAACTTTAGTAATTAGAATTGCAAATCATATGTCGACCATAGTTGATTATAAACCAGTTCAAGAAAGATATTTAAAAAGAAAGCATTTCTAAAAAGTGTCTTTTACCAATTAAACTTAACATTAACAGTTTTTCTTATCTTCGTGCCATGCAACAAGAAAAAGCATTAGCCATATTAAAATCCGGTAAAAATGTATTTTTAACCGGTTCTGCCGGTA
>Ga0209633_10002038_pt1 | contig 20018 bp, 20 predicted proteins | sample Cruoilmetagenom1_FD_187290 | JGI IMG/M metagenome (GOLD analysis project Ga0209633, IMG submission 187290) | Oil polluted marine microbial communities from Coal Oil Point, Santa Barbara, California, USA - Sample 1 (SPAdes) (version 2) | ecosystem: Environmental > Aquatic > Marine > Oil seeps ... | reverse complement strand
AGAAAATTGATCGAATATTTCCAGAAGAAAATAAGGTTAAATTAGAAGATGAAACTTTAAATTATGACTTGTTAATAGTTGCAACAGGATCTAAAATTGCACCGGACGAAACCACTGGTTTATTAGGGCCTCTATGGAAAAAAGATATTTTTGATTTTTATACCTTTGAAGGGGCAAAGGCATTACGTGATAAATTACGTGAATGGAAAGGCGGAAAATTAATAGTACATATTACTGAAATGCCTATTAAATGTCCGGTTGCTCCTTTGGAATTTGCTTTTTTGGCAGATGCTTATTTTCATAAAAAGGGAATGAGAGATAAAGTCGAAATTACTTATGTTACTCCACTTACCGGAGCATTTACAAAACCAACCTGCTCAACAGCTTTGTCTTATCTTTTAAAAGAAAAAGGTATTCATATGGAATCTGATTTTGCCATAGAACATGTAGATAATGACAAAAAAGAAATAGTTGATTATGAAGATAGAAGAATTCCTTTTGATCTATTGGTTACCGTACCAACAAATATGGGCGATGAAGTTATAGAAAGATCGGGATTAGGAGACGATTTAAATTTTATACCTACCGATCATAATACGCTACAATCTAAAGCACATAAAAATATTTTTGTGATTGGTGACGCTACTGATGTACCCGCATCTAAAGCAGGTTCTGTTGCACATTTTCAAGCAGAAACGTTGACGGATAATATTCTATTATATATAGATGGATATCAATTAAAAAAGGAATTTGATGGCCATGCGAATTGTTTTATAGAAACCGGAAATAACAAAGCTTTACTCATAGATTTTAATTATAAAACAGAACCCGTACATGGAAAATTTCCTTTTGCCAAAATTGGACCCCTTAAATTATTGAAAGAAAGTGTGTTTAATCATTGGGGAAAGCTAGCTTTTAGATGGATCTATTGGAATATGTTATTAAAAGGAATTTCAATTCCTTTTGTTTCAAGAAATATGAGCTTTAAAGGAAAAGTATTTGATATAAAAACAAATAAGTAATAATTATTAACTACAATAAAAACTAAATATTATGGAAGTACAAACAATAGCAGGAGCACAAGTAAATGTTTCAGAAGAAGGATATCTTGAAGATATGTCACAATGGAATGAAGATATTGCCAGAGAAATAGCAAATGAAATAGGTATTGAATTAACTGATAAGCACTTTGATGTACTCAATTACTTACGAGAAAAAACCGAAGCTGGTGAAGCATTAACTATTAGAAAAGTTGGAAAATCGGGTGTTGTAGATATTAAAGGATTATATAAATTATTTCCAAAAGGGCCTTTAAAATTCTCATCAAAAATAGCCGGAATACCAAAACCAACGAGTTGTATATAATCTAAAAACTAAAATATGGAAACAAAAGAAATAGAGAAAAAAAAGGAAATAAAAGAAAAAAAACCTTTAGAAAAAGTTTGTATCATCTGCGCTAAAGGATCTTTAGAAGATGTATATGCTACCTTGGTTATGGCCAACGGAGCTGTTATGGAAGGTATTGAAACCAATGTATTCTTTACTTTTTTTGGGCTAGATGGAATCACCAAAAAAACAATGAATCATTTGCATACTGCAACAACAGGTAATCCTGCAATGCGTATGCCGGGTGGACTTCCTTTCCCAACCATGCTTGGCGGATTACCTGGAGTAGAAACTGCAGTATCAGGTATGATGCGTAAACAAATGGGAGAACTAGACATGCCTCCTGTAGATGAGTTTCTAGAAATGATTACTGCTGGTGGCGGTATGATCTATGCTTGTAAACTGGCTGTTGATATGTTTAAATTAAAGAAAGAAGATTTAAATGATGAAGTAGATTCAATTATCACGATAGGCGAATTTTATGAATTATGTGATGGAGACAGAACACAAATCATTTTTACTTAATTAAAACTAAACTCAAATGAAAAACCGGAGCTTATCAGTTTCGGTTTTTTTTATTAAAATTTTACATCAACTTCTCCTTCTGTAATTTCATCTTTCCAAAAGCGATCAACAAAACACCAACAATGGTTACGAAACCACCTAATAAAGCAATTGTTTTAGGGAATTCACCAAAATATAGATAAGATCCTATCAACACAAACAAACCTTTTGTGCTTGCAACAATAGCTTTACGAGAAAGCGGAATGTATTGTAAAGCCAAATAACCGGCAATAATTGTCAAAAAAGGTCCTAATAATGAACCTATAAAAATGTTCTTTAATGCTTTAGGTGATATCGACCATGTTTCTTGTAAATAACTTAATGCTAGTATTGAAAAAACCAATAAAAACAAACTTCTACTTATTGTCAAAATAATAGGATGTATCTTTTCTATTTTGCTCTTAATGATAACTGCATTAATAGCACCTAAGATACTTGAATATAATACATACTGAGCTCCATCTATAAACATATCTTGTAAACCTGCACCTTTATAACTAATCACGAAAGCTCCTGATAGTGCTAAAATTATTCCCCAAAATTCTAAAGCATTAAAACGTTCTTTGAGTACAACAAAACTCAAGGTAATAATAAAAGCCGGTGAAATGTTTCCGATAAAGGAAACAATGGTCGGATTAGAAATAGTATGAATGGCTTTAAAGAAAAAGTAGGTGCCGACAACTTCAAAAACACCTAATAATACTAACACCAAATAACAGCGATGTGAAAGTGTTTTAAATAATGGAAACGATTTACGGTACCAGGCAAAAAACAAAATCCACAACAAACCAAAACCAAACCAATAGACCCCAAATTGAGGTAAACTTACTTCTTTTAGAGCAACTTTACTAAAAATATATACATTAGAAACAGCTATCACCGAAACTAATGCCAATAAATAACCCTTTACTGAATCTGTCATTTTCATTAAGTAAAGATACCACTAACTATAATGAGAAAATGCAACATTTGTTGCTAGTCATATTTACCTTATAAATTAACTTGACTTTGTCATAAAAAACCATTAGCTTCGTTTATCATTGGATATAAATCATTGAAATGAATTCATATCTTTGCGTTATACAACATATGGGAATTTTACAAAAAGGAGAATATACAGGCGATGTTATTAGACAATTAAGTATAGATGATACTATTATAACTAACACGCTCTATTCTGCAAAAAAGAATAATCCAGATTGGCACTATCATGAAAATTTCCATATCTGCTTTTTATTTCAAGGAAGAGGAAAAGCTGACACAAAAAAACAATCTTCATATTCGCAAAAAAATGGAAGTATATTTTCTTATTTCTCTGGCGAAATACATCGTTGGGTTTCTTCTGAAGATGTATCAAAAAGCGCAAATATTGAAATTGGTCAAGATTTTTTAAAACTGTATCATCTCGATGAAAACAATATTAAAGAGGCTCTCAATAAAAATGTCGATTCTAAAGCATTAATATTAAAGATTCAAAACGAAATGCTTACCGAGACTAAGCAAAACCCCATAGTAATTCATAGTTTGTTGTTAAATCTAATTACTAAAACAACTAAAATCTCACAAAAAGGAATTCCAAAATGGGTAAATGTTCTAAATGAACTATTGCACGATAATTGGAACCAGCAAATGACATTAAACCAAATAGCAAATATCGTTGGAGTACATCCGATTACTATTTCAAAATTTTTCAGAAAGTATTTTAAATGTACTTTGGGTGAATATCAAAGAAAATTAAAAATTGAAAAGAGTATTCAGCTCATAAAAAACTCTTCTATGTCACTCACTGAAATTGCCTTTTATTGTGGTTTTACTGACCAAAGTCATTTCATCAGAAATTTTAAAAGCATGACTGGTTTATTACCTAAACAATTTCAAAGACTTTAACATAAAGGCTAATCTCATTCTATTTTCTCTTGAAAAAAGGTATTTATTTTATGCCTTAATTAATTTTATATACGTCATGAAAAGATTCCTCATCATTCTTATAGTAATAGCTATGAGTATTATTTCAGTTTATTCTCAAACTAAAAACGAGGTAACAGTTAAAGAAAGAAATGCTATTATTGAAAAAATAGCTGACTCTTTAGAATTTTATTATGTAAACCATGATATCGGAAAGCAAATTAGTCTTCAACTCAAAATAAATGAAAAAAACGGATTATACAATGGTACAATAAATCCTGATACGCTTGCATTTAAACTTACTGAAACACTACGCTCTGCCAACGGAGATTTGCATCTTTCTGTATCACATAGTCCTAAAAAGAAAACTAACTCTAACAACAGCAATAATTTAGATAACCACAAACAAGCATTCACTTTTAACTATGGTGTCCCTGAAGTTAAAATTTTAGAGGGAAATATTGGCTATATGAAAATTATAAGTTTCTCTAACTGGAATTTCTTTGAGAAGACCAAATCTGTAATGACAACATCTATGAAGTTTTTAGAAAACTCCGATGCTATCATTTTTGATGTTAGAGACAATAGAGGAGGCGTTCCAAATTTGGTTGCTTTTCTATGCAGCTATTTATTTGACGAAGAACCTGTTCATTTAGCACAATATTATCATCGCTATAGAAATGATGGTTATGGCCTATACACTTACAAATATATACCAGGTAAACGACTAACTAAAGTCCCTGTTTTTGTATTGGTAAACGAAAAATCAGCCTCAGCTGCAGAAGAATTTGCTTATTTTCTAAAACATCAAAAAAGAGCTATTATAGTTGGCGAGGTTACTATGGGAGCTGGTTATGGAGTTATGTCTCATCGTTTAAACGATAGATTTATAGTCTATATTTCTAGCGAAGAAGATATTAATCCAATTACTAAAACAAATTTTGAAGGAGTTGGGGTTATTCCTAATGTTAAAACTGAAAAACATAACACATTTAATACAGCCAAAGACCTGGCAGGAAAAGCCGCTGAAGACTATAAAACTCAAAAGTACGGGCGTTTGCAAACCTTAGTTGATAAGTATTCTAATATAAATGAAAACTCAAATTTATCTGAAATAATAGATATTGTTAAGAAATGTCAAAATGGTGGTCTAATCGGTAGAACAGACATTAATCGTTTAGGATATAAATATTTAGAAAATGATCCATCTATATCTGAAGCTATATTTCAACTCAACACAAAACTTTATCCAATGTCCTCAAATGTATTTGATAGCTATGGTGATGGTTTAAAAGCTCTCAAGAAATTTGAGGAAGCTCTAAAAGCATACAAACAGGCAGTTGAAATAGGAAAACGTATTGGGAGCTCTAATATGTCTGTTTATTTAGCTAACATCAAAAATATAGAGTTATTATTAGCCGATAAAAAAATAAATTAAAAATAGAATTCATAATATTGCTTTTCAATAAATAAAACGTTGTAAACTTAAGACCTGTATAATTAATTAGTTGTTAAGAGTGTACTCGAAAAATTCTACGCATTTTCCTCTGGCTCGTTTTCTTTTACTAACCTAGTTCTAGCCAACTCAAATAACTTACATGAACACGATAAACGAAACTTCAATCTTACACAAAAAAAACCGACATAAAATTTATATCGGTTTTTTATGTCTTTATAGTATCTATTAATAATACGTATATCTTCTTACTTTAGAAATATGTTTTGCCAAGCGTATTACTTGATGGCTATACCCATATTCATTATCATACCATATATAAATTACAATGGTTTTACCATCATCAGTGGCAATGGTCGCATTACTATCAAAAATAGCAGGAGCCGATGTACCAACTATATCAGAAGATACTAATTCATTGCTCAATGAATATTGAATTTGTTCAACCAAATCGCCTTCTAAAGCATATTTTTTCATTACAGAGTTTACAGTATCTACACTTGCTGAATTTTCTAATTGTAAATTTAAAATCGCTAATGAACCATTCGGTACTGGCACTCTAATAGCACTTGAAGTTAATTTTCCTTCTAATGCGGGTAATGCTTTTGCTACTGCTTTACCTGCACCTGTTTCGGTAATGACCATATTTAATGCTGCTGCTCTACCTCTTCGGTATTTTTTGTGCATATTATCAACTAAATTTTGGTCATTAGTATATGCATGTATGGTTTCTAAATGACCGGAAACAACACCAAAACTATCTTCAATTACCTTTAATACCGGTGTAATGGCATTAGTAGTACAAGAAGCTGCCGAAAAGATACTCACCTCATCAGGATTGAATTCTTTATGGTTTACACCATGTACTATATTGGGTACCCCTTTACCAGGAGCTGTTAGCAATACCTTATCGATACCTTTACTCTTTAAATGTCTCCCCAGCCCTTCTTCATCTCTAAAAGCACCCGTATTATCAATAACAAGTGCATCATTAATCCCATAATTGGTATAATCAATATCTTCCGGGGCATTCGCAGTTATCATATATACTGTCATACCGTTAATGATCAATGCTTTATTTTCAATATCAACATTGACTGTCCCTGCAAATCTGCCATGAACAGAATCTTTTCGCAATAGTGCAGCTCTTTTTTCAAGTATGGTTTCATTAATTTCTCCTCGAGTTACAATAGCTCTTAAGCGCATTTGTTTACCTTTACCTGTTCTCACCATGAGCTCCCTTGCCACCAAGCGACCTATTCTTCCAAATCCGTATAAAACCACATCTTTAGGTTGAATACCATTCGATCTTTCGGCGCCTTTTAATTTATCATTGACAAAATCTATGACATTATTCTGGTCTTCATCTAAAACATATTCATAGGCTAATTTTCCAATATCTAATTTTGCCGGTGGTAAATCAAGTTCTTTGATCGCTCGGGAAATCTCAACAGCATCAAAAATAGAAATCGGTTTTTGTACAAATTTACTCGCATATTCAACCAAATTTAAAATCTGACTAACATTTCTATTGATCAATTGATTTCTAAATAGCACTAATTCTATAGCATTATCATACCATAAATCACTAATTGTTTTGATAAATTCTACGGTAGCTCTCCTTCTATCTGCTTGAAAAGCTAATTCTTTTTCATAAGTATCGTTTGTAGACATTTTTTGTTTTTTTAGACCCGAACATGATTGCTATCGGGATTTATTTTTTTGCAAAAGTACTATTTTCAATCGTTTTCGTAAATGTTTTTACAAAAAAAAAGAGGCTATCCGAAAAGTACCTCTTTATGTCAGTTTGAGTACTTCGACTACGCTCAGTATAAACTAAAGTCGAAAACTATAACTTGCTTAAAACAAGAACCTTTCGACTACGCTCAAGGAGACAATTTAGTTAAATTATCGTTTTTCAGACAGCCTCTTTAAATTATTTTTTATCTAAATATATACCGCTCTCGCTCACCGTTTGTATTTAACATTTCTATGCGCATAACTTCTCCAGTAGATCTGCCATTAATAACATTGCTTACATCTTCAACAGAATACACTTTTTTATTGTTTATCGAAGTAATGATATATCCTTTTTTAACTCCGTAGTATAATAACTCCTTATTTGAGATACCAATAATTTTTACACCACTGGTTATTCCTAACTTTTTTAGTTCATTATTGGTTAAATCTTCTAAATCTAAGCCAAGTGATGAAACAGAACTCATTTCACTTTTAGTTAGAGTTACTTCGGTGGTTTTTTCTACACCATTTCTTAAAAATGTAACATTAACCACATCATTGGGCCTTTTTGTTCTTAAATAACCTGTCAAATCTGAATATGATTGAATCTTAATTTCATTTAATTTAATGATGATATCTTTTGCTTTTAATCCTGCTCTTTTTGCTCCGGAATTTTCTGTTACTTCAGAAATATAAAATCCTTGTGTGTAATCAATATCCAAATTTTCAGCGGCTTTATTATTTAATTCTCCACCACTAACCCCTAATATTGCTTTTTGAACCATTCCAAACTCCATAATATCTTCAACAACCTTTTTAGCAATATTTGAAGGTATTGCAAAAGAATATCCAATAAATGAACCTGTACGAGAGGTAATAGCGGTGTTAATACCTATCAATTCTCCTCTTGTATTCACCAATGCTCCTCCACTATTACCGGGATTTACAGCCGCATCTGTTTGAATAAAAGAATCAATATTACTGTTTCCTTCTAAATCACGCCCTTTTGCACTTACGATGCCAGCCGTAACTGTAGATGTTAAATTAAATGGATTCCCCACGGCCAAGACCCATTCTCCAACTTTTACATTATCAGAATTTCCAAAAGAAACATAGGGTAAATTTGAAGCATTAATTTTTAGCAAAGCAACATCAGAACTTTCATAAACACCAACTACTTCAGCTTTGTATGATTTTTTGTTATTTAAGGTAATTTCAAGTTCTTTTGCTCCTTGAATTACATGATTATTGGTAATGATATGGCCATCTGGTGAAATGATAACTCCAGAACCTGTACCAACAGTAATTTTACCGCTTTTTGCACTACTGCCGTAAAAAAATTCAGCTAACGGATCTGCCTTTCGTACCGTTGTGTTTTTTACATGCACTACTGCATGTATAGTTTCCTCGGCTACTTTAGTAAAGTCAGTTGTTTCTGCTGCAAAATTTGATGTTGGTATATAATTGGTCTGTGTGATTTTTGGTTGAAATATCTGACCTCCCTTTTCTTCTTTTTGATAATTATCAACCAGCATTATATAACCACCTAACGCCAATACTCCTCCTAAAACAGATGCTATAATTAAATTTCCTATTTTTTTCATATGTTTAAATTTTAGTAATTCTACCTATACAGTCGTTATTATTTCATAAAAATAACACTCAAAAATACAAGATTATTATATGTTAAAATTGACTTTAACTATACTTTAACAGCATTGGTCACTCAAAACTTCATTCCTTAATCCTAATAAATAATTAGGTTAAAAAAATGTTTACATTTGCCTTGCTTATGCAAATACAATTTTACAAATATCAAGGAACGGGTAATGATTTTATACTAATTGACAATCGGCAACATTTATTTCCGAAAAAAAATACCAAACTAATTGCACAATTATGTGATCGAAAATTTGGTATTGGTGCTGATGGATTGATTTTATTAGAACAATCAGATAAGCATGATTTTACAATGGTATATTTTAATGCCGATGGTAATATTAGCAGTATGTGTGGTAATGGTGGAAGATGCATTACAGCCTTCGCCAAAAAATTAAATATTATCGATAATAAAACTGTTTTCGAAGCGATAGATGGTACACATGAAGCTACTATTGAAAAAGATGTTGTAAGTCTTAAAATGATAGATGTTGCACTGGTTGAGCAATTTGAAGATCATCTATTTTTAGATACTGGTTCGCCACATCATATCACTTTTGTAGATGATGTAAAAAATGTGAATGTTAAAATAACAGGGAGAAAAATAAGATTCGGAGCACCGTACTTTGAAGAAGGTAGTAATGTCAATTTTGTTCAAAAAGTTGATAAAGACACTTTTAAAGTGCGAACTTATGAACGTGGTGTTGAAGATGAAACGCTAAGTTGTGGTACTGGAGTGACGGCTGTGGCTATTGCTGCCCACAACGCTCATAAAACACAAAATAATACAGTTATTTTAGAAACTCCAGGTGGGAATTTAAAAGTTTCTTTTGATCATGATAATAATACTTATAAAAATGTGTTTTTAAAAGGTAAAGCTAGTTTGGTTTTTTCAGGAGAAATTGACAGTTAATAAATAGTGCACTTAATCTAAAGATGTTAAATAATTGTGCAGTCATTAACCTTGAACTTGAAACTAATAAAACCTTGAATATTTAAGTATGAAAGCATTAACTGGTAAAAAAATTCATTTAAGAGCCTTAGAGCCTGAGGATATAGATTTTCTGTTTACTGTAGAGAATGATGATTCATATTGGGAAGTAAGCAGTACACAAACTCCTTTTTCAAGATTTATATTAGAGCAATATATTGCTAGCGCTCACCAAGATATTCACGAAGTCAAACAATTACGTCTTATTATCGTAGAGAATGACTCTAAAAAAAATGTTGGTTTTATAGATCTATTTGATTTTATCCCTCAACACAGACGTGCCGGTGTTGGTATTTTAATTATTGACAATGAGCAACATAAAGGTTATGCGTCTGAAGCTTTAGAATTATTAATTGATTATAGTTTTAATCAATTAAACCTACATCAGCTCTTTGCGAATATTACTCCTGATAATACCAAAAGTTTAGCACTCTTTGAAAAACATAATTTTTTAAAAGTTGGCACAAAAAAAGAATGGGTTTTATCTAAGGGTGAATTTAAAGATGAAATTTTATTTCAATTGATAAATAACTTAGCGAGTTAAAGAAAAATAATATATTTCGTAGCAACATGAAAAAAATAATTTTAATAATACTAAGCATCCTTATTATCGCAGGAGCGGTTATTGGATATACCTACTATTCAAAAATATACAGTCCTAATGTCATTGAAGATACTGCAATTTTGGTACCTAATGATGCTACATTTGATGAAGTTACAGAAATTATTATTCCTCATTTAAAAAATAAAAGCAGTTTTGATTGGGTGGCAAAACAAAAAAACTATCCTAATGTCATAAAATCAGGTAAATACCTTATCGAAAAAGGGATGAACAATAATGACCTGGTAAATTTATTGCGAAGTGGTAAACAAGCTACTATTAAAGTTACTTTTAACAATCAAGATACCTTAGAAAAACTTTCTGGTAGAATTGCCGAACAAATTGATGCTGATTCTGTCGAAATTTTATCGGCTGTGCTGGATACCGACTTTCTGAAAAAAAATAATTTTACGAAAGCCAGTGTCTTGGGAATGTTTGTTCCGAATTCTTATGAATTCTATTGGAATACTACTGCTGAAAAATTTAGAGATAGAATGCTTAAAGAGTCTAAAGTTTTCTGGAATACGACTCGCCAGGAAAAAGCCAACACATTAAACCTCTCTAAAAATGAAGTAATTACGTTGGCATCAATAGTTCAAAAAGAAACAGCTACTATTAGTGAAAGGCCTATTGTAGCGGGTTTATATTTGAATAGATTACGTGATAAATGGGCATTGCAAGCTGATCCTACAATCATATTCGCTTTAAAACAAAAACACGGGCAAAATTATGAAGTGAAACGCGTTTTAAATGGAGACTTAAAAATTGATTCGCCCTACAACACCTATCAGAATACAGGTTTACCGCCTTCATTAATTGCAATGCCTGACATTTCTTCTATAGACGCAGTTCTAAATTCAAAAGATCATGAATATTATTATATGTGTGCAAGTGTTACTAACTTGGGCTCACATGAATTTGCCAGAACACTTGCACAGCATAACCGCAATGCGACTAAATATCAAAAATGGGTGAGCAAACAAGGCATTAATAGATAGTATATGACAATTGAGCTTGCAAAAATGAAGATAATTATAATTAATATTTGTTTGCTTCTCTGTTCTATCTCTATAATGTCTCAAAACAATGCTACATTTTGGGAAAAATCTGATACTTTAAATACGAAACGTAGAAATGCTGTTTATATCACTGAAGCTGCAGCAGCATCTGTTGCCTTGATCGGATTGAATCAGTTATGGTATGCAGATTTTAAACGATCATCATTTCATACCATAAATGATAACAGCGAATGGCTTCAAATGGATAAGGCAGGTCATGTAATAAGTTCATACTATATCGGCAAGATGGGTATGAATGTATTAGATTGGACCGGAGAAAGCAAAAAAAATCAACTTATTTATGGAGCCACTCTGGGTTTTGCCTTTTTAAGTGCTGTTGAGGTTTTAGATGGTTTTTCTGAAGAATGGGGCTTTTCGGGAGGTGATCTTGCCGCAAATGCAGCTGGTACGGGTTTACTTATTGGACAAGAATTATTATGGGATGAGCAACGTATACAATTAAAATATTCTTTTCACACTACAGTTTATCCTAATAGAAGACCAGATTTACTTGGAGAGAATTTTTTAGAACAAACCTTAAAAGATTATAACGGACAAACCTATTGGTTATCTGCTAATCTTTGGTCATTCAATAAAAAGAGTAAAATGCCCAAATGGTTAAATATTGCATTTGGGTATGGAGCAGAAGGAATGATATCTGCAAATGAAGATATTTTTATCAATCCTATTTTTCTTCCAGAGAAAAAAAGATTCAGACAATATTACCTGAGTCTAGATGTAGACCTCACCAAAATTAAAACACGTTCAAAACTATTAAAAACAGTATTTTCTACAATTAATTTTATTAAAATACCAGCACCAACTTTCGAAATCACTTCACAAGGGCATAGTAAATTTCATTTGATATATTTTTAAGTCGTTGATTTACAGTATGTTATTTTTTTATTAAATTCATTAATATTTCAATTATTTATTGTAAATTTGCACGCTGTATTTAAAGTACGTAACACCACTTTAAAAACTATCAAATGAAAAAGAAATTACTTAAACTATCAGTAATAGTTATGCTATTATATAACATAACTACGGGGTTTTCTACCTGGAACAAAACTGTCGTAAAGTATAACTTACCGATTAAAAATACTATTGCTACAGTATCTCAAGAACAAGATGATATTCAATCTTATAAAACGTATAATTTTCCTTTTACAGGAAGATCGTACATAGGATTTAAAGAAGCAATTGCCTTTAAAGAATCTCAAGGAAAATACCTTAGGGTTAACACATTAGGCTATTTAGGAAAATATCAATTCGGGAAGTCTACCTTAAAAAGGTTTAAAATTTACAATACCATTGAATTTTTAAAGGACCCTTCGTTACAAGAAGATGCTTTTTTAGCATTGTGTTCTGTCAATAAATGGATCTTGATAAGAGACATAAAACGAAATGTAGGAAGAAGAATCAACGGTATTAAAATTACTGAATCTGGTATATTGGCAGCTGCTCATTTAGCTGGTGCAGGAAATGTGAAGAAATACCTACGAAGTAATGGTACTGTACGTTTTAGCGATGCCTACGGAACAAGCATTGAACATTACTTGAAAAAATTTGCAGGTTATGACACTTCTTTTATTGAAGCCAACAGAAAACCTGTATTTTAATTTATTATAATTATTGAATCCATATGAGGCTGTCTGAAAAGTGATGATTTAACTAAATTGCCCCTTGAATGCAGTCGAAAGGTTCTTGTTTTAAGCAAGTTATAGTTTTCGACTTTAGTTTATACTGAGCGTAGTCGAAGTACTCAGACTGACATAAAGAGACACTCTTCAGACAGCTTTTTTATTTTTTATGAATTATAAATATCGCCGGTCTCTTGTGCAAACTCACTATTTCTTTTTTCCAATCCTGAACCGTTTGCGTTTTAATATATTCTGATGAAAGTGTGATGTCAGCAGCTATACATAATTGTGTATTAGGAGATAATACCTGTAATAAATCTACCAACATCTTTTCGTTACGATATGGCGTTTCAATAAATAGTTGAGACTGATCTTTATCGGAAGATAACTTTTCTAGTTGTTTGATAATTTTTTTACGTTCAGCCTTATCTATAGGCAAATAGCCATTAAATGCAAAGTTCTGCCCGTTCAACCCAGAACTCATCATTGCCATAGTAATAGAAGAAGGTCCAACCATAGGCACTACTTTAATATTCTTTTTATGCGCCAATTGCACTATCAAAGCTCCTGGATCAGCTATAGCAGGCACACCAGCTTCTGACACCAAACCCACATTAAACCCTTTAGAACAAGCATCTAAATAATGTGCCGACTCAAACTCGTCCGTAAATTTATCTAACACTTCAATATGTAATGAAGGTTGTGATTTTCTTGGTGATATTTTTTTTATAAATCTGCGTGCCGATTTTTCGTTCTCGACAATATAATGATCTACCTTTTCAATAACTTTTTTAACCGAAATAGGAAGCACTTCCAGCGGTTCGTTATCACCTAAGGTAGTTGGAATCAAATATAATTTTCCCACTCTTGCCATATTACAATTTCTCAGTTATTATTGAACAAGCTTTATCTAGCAATTTATACACATTCTCAAAACCAAACTCTCCTCCATAATAAGGGTCTGGCACATCTACATTTTCTTTTGGAAAAACCTCATTCAAGATCATTTTTACTTTTTCTATATCATTTTCATCTCTAGCCAACGCTAACACATCTCTCTTATTAGAATTATCCATTACATAAATAAGATCAAAGTTATCAAAATCAGCTACTTCGAATTGACGACAGCGCTGGTCTGTAATATCTATAAGATATTTTTTAGCAACAGCAATAGAACGTTTATCTGGCAAACCATCAATGTGATAGTTACCCGTTCCCGCAGAATCAACAAAAATTGTTTCGGAATTAACTTTAGATTTTAATATACCTTCAGCTAATGGAGAGCGACAAATATTTCCGAGGCAAACCATTAAAACACGTATCATTTTTTAAAATGATAACTTTTTGGTTATATCTTCAACGTATTTTCTAAATTGCTTGTCGGTTTCGGTAAGATTATCAACTGTTTTACAAGCATGTAATACAGTAGCGTGGTCTCTACTACCAATTTGAGAACCAATACTAGCCAAAGATGCTTTTGTCATACGTTTAGCAAAAAACATAGCTAATTGACGCGCTTGTACAATATGTCTCTTTCTAGTTTTAGATTGTAAAGTAGTAACATCCATTTCAAAATATTTAGAAACTACTTTTTGAATGTAATCAATTGATACTTCACGTTTGGTATTTTTAACGAATTTATCTACTATTCGTTTAGCTAAAGACAATGTAAATTCTTTTCTATTAAAAGAAGCTTGAGCTATCATAGAAATTAAAACACCTTCAAGCTCTCTTACATTGGTTTTAATATTTTTGGCAATATATTCTATTATTTCTTCAGGCATTTCAACTCCGTCTCTAAATAATTTATTGTTTAATATTAATATCCTCGTTTCATAGTCAGGTGATTGCAACTCAGCTGAAAGTCCCCATTTAAAACGAGACAATAAACGCTGTTCAATATCTTGCATATCAACAGGTGCTTTATCAGAAGTTAAGATAACCTGTTTACCATTTTGATGTAAATGATTAAAAATATGGAAAAACACATCTTGTGTACCTGATTTACCGGACAAGAATTGTACATCATCAACAATCAATACATCTATCATCTGATAGAAATGAATAAAATCATTTCTCGAATTTCCTTTAACAGAATCAATATATTGTTGTGTGAATTTCTCAGCAGAAATATATAATACTGTCTTTTCAGGGTATTTATCTTTAATATCAACCCCAATAGCATGCGCTAAATGCGTTTTACCCAAACCAACACCACCATAAATCAATAATGGGTTAAAAGAAGTGCCTCCAGGTTTATTAGCAACCGCCATACTTGCAGATCTAGCTAACCTATTAGCATCTCCTTCAATAAAATTATCAAAACTATAATTAGGATTTAATTGAGACTCAATCTTGATTTTTTGAATACCGGGAATGATAAATGGGTTTCTGAGCTCTCTTTTATCAAACTCTAAAGGAACAGTAACACCTTGCGAATTGAAAGGTTTTCTATTAGAACTTGGTATTTTAACCGTATGTGGATTTTTACTGCTATAAGCATTTTCCATCTTCACATCATATACCAACTTTGCATCTTCACCCAATTCACGAACTAACGCGACCCTCAACAATTTAATATAATGTTCTTCTAACCACTCATAAAAAAACTTACTTGGTACTTGAATAGTTAACGCTTCTCCAGTCACTTTAATAGGCTTGATTGGTACAAACCAAGTTTTATAAGCTTGGGGTTTTATATTGTCTTTAATAAAAGACAAGCAATTATTCCAAACTGAAGTAGCAGTTTTTGTCATTATTAGGGTTTAGTTTATTTGGTTAAGATTGTTAAGAGATTTTTCAGGGTTTTCTCTCATAATTTTCGTGTTACAAAAGTGTGAATATTTTTTGTCATAAAAAAATATATTTACTATTGATTTTTAATTATTTTTTTCGTAAACTCTCGCTCTTAAAAAATCATTCTTATGTTCAGTCACAAATTGCAAATCAGGGTTCGTTATGGTGAAACCGATCAAATGGGCTACGTTTACTACGGCAACTACGCTCAGTATTTTGAAATGGGCAGAGTTGAATGGCTACGCAGCCTAGGCACATCTTATAAACGCATGGAAGACTCAGGTATTATGTTGCCGGTATTAAATTTGAACATTGACTATAAAAAACCGGCAAAATATGACGATTTACTTACTTTAAAAACAACTTTACTTAAAAAACCCTCAGTAAGAATTGAGTTTGGATTTGAAATCTATAATGAAGGTCAAGAGCTATTAACTAAAGGCTACACTTCTTTGGTATTCATCGACATGAAAAGAAACAAGCCCACAAAAGCACCTGATTATATAATGGAAAGAGTAAACCCTCTTTTTGATTAAAGTTAAAATCTGAGTTTGACCTAATATTTGTTTACAGTTTGAATGAATTTTTATTCAATTCGTAGGTATCTTTTTGAAGGACTAACTGGTTAGTTTGAAAAAATATGGCAAGAATTAGAAAAAATTCATCAAATCCTTTGGAAATCCGAAGAAAAGGCAATCTTTTTGAGTAAAATTATTAAAATATCTAGATATTCCTTTTAATTTTACACTTCAAATCTCACCTCTTCTTAGGATTCTGTAAATTAAACCTTAGGTCAAACTCAGATTTTAACTATTTTAACCTTTCTTAATTCTTCAAAAGCAATTTTTACCACAGATGCTTCTTTTTTACGGATAGAAACTTCGTATTCACAATATAATTCCATTTTCTGAGCGATTATAGCCACTTTTTTTTCTTTAATTATTCGCATCACTTTATTCATATACTGATACTCGAAAATGAGTCTAAAATGAATATCAATCGTTCTTGTAATAATTTGAGCAGATTTTAAGGCTAATTGTGCGGAAGTTTTATAAGCATTCACTAAACCGCCAACACCTAACTTTGTACCACCAAAATAACGCACAACCACTACCACTACATTTGTGAGTTCTTTTGAGACAATTTGTCCATATATAGGTTGTCCGGCTGAATTATTGGGCTCACCATCATCATTAACCCTGAATTTAATAACATCAGTCCCCAATTGCCAAGCATAACACCAATGCCTAGCCTTATGATGTTCTCTTTTTAAATTGTCAATAAAATCTTTAACTTGCTCTTCTTGCTTTAGTGGATAAGCATATCCTAAAAATTTACTTCCCCTATCTTTAAAGATAACAGCGTCTGAAGGCTTGATAATAGTTCTATAAGTATCCTGTTCTAACAATTCTTATTTTTTAATATTTTCAAAATATCCGCTTGAATTGTTTGTCTAATTATTTCTTTACCTTCAATAACAGGAGCATTCACTCCTTTATTAAAATTCACATCTCCTATAAAAACTCGAGCTTCATCCCATAGATTGGCGTCAATAAAAGTTTGCAATGTTCGCGAACCCCCTTCAATAATAACCGATTGAATAGTATAATTATATAAAACTTCACAAATCTGTTTAGCAATATCTTTAGAAAAATCTATTTGCTCATAAATAAGGTTCTCAGCACCTTCTTCATTTTTCTTTTCAGTTAAAACGATAGTCTTTATGCGCTTATCAAATAAATGATAATTTTTAGGAATTCTAAGGTTTCTATCTAATACTATTCTTATGGGGTTCTTACCCTGCCAATTTCGGACATCTAATTTCGGATTGTCATTAATAGCAGTATTTGTTCCCACCAATATTGCTTGTTCTTCACTTCTCCATTTATGTACCAACTGCCTTGAGTATTGATTGGTTATCCATATCGGTTTAGCTAGCGAAGCGTCAAACTGAACTTGTTTCAGTTTCTTATGATAAGGTTCCAAATCAAGTTCGGAATGACAGATTTTATCAACCAATCCATTCTTGGTTTCTGCCCATTTTAATATAATATATGGTCTCTTTTTCGTGTGACATGTAAAAAACCGCTTGTTTAACTCAACACATTCATCTTCTAACACACCAACCTCAACATTACATCCATGTTTTCTTAATTTTTCAACGCCTTTTCCGGCAACTTTATCAAAAGGATCTATACAACCTATAATAACCTTTGGTACCTGACATTTTACTATTAAATCTGAACAAGGTGGTGTTTTACCAAAATGATTACAAGGTTCTAAACTTACATATAATGTCGCTTTTTTAAGAGTCTCTTTATCCTTAACGGAATTGATCGCATTTAGTTCGGCATGATTACCTCCATAAGGACTTGTATATCCTTCACCAATAATGGCATCATTATATACAATTACGCTTCCTACCATAGGATTCGGACTCGTTGTACCCAGTCCGTTTTTAGCCAATTCAATGCAACGTTTTATATATTTTTCGTGTATCTTCACAACGCAAAAATACTATTATTTACATTATGCATATTAGAAAAATAAAACCTGCTGATAATCCTTTTATAGAGCAGATCATAAAATCGTCATTGGTTGAATTTGGTTTACCTATGATAGGAACTGCTTATGAAGATAAAGACACACAATATATGTTCGAAGCATATCAAGGTAATAGAGCAATTTATTTTGTATTAGAAGATAAAGGTAACGTTGTTGGAGGTGGTGGTATCAAAGCATTGAAAGATAATACTGACAATGTATGTGAGCTTCAAAAAATGTATTTCGCTCCTGAAGCCAGAGGTAAAGGGTATGGAAAAATAATGTTTGATAAATGTATGGATGCTGCAAAAAAATTCGGTTATTCACAATGTTATCTAGAATCAGCCGGATCATTAGAAACTGCAATTCATATCTATAAAAAAAACGGATTTAAGCATTTAGAAGGTCCGTTGGGAGGCACTGGTCATTATTCTTGCGAAGTTTGGATGTTAAAAGGTTTAGACAAATGACAATTCAAGAATTAAAATCTAAATTTTTAACTGATTTAAAACGTTTATATCCTAAGGAAGAAATTCAATCTTTTTTTAATCTATTGATTTTTTTTAAACTAAAATTCACAAGAACCGATATAGCATTAAACTATAATCAATCAATTCTACAAGGCAATTTAAATTTTTTATTAAATGCTTTAGCAGATTTACAAGATGAAAAACCTATACAATATATAATAGGTGAAACTAAATTTTACGGATTACCATTTAAGGTTAATAAAAATGTATTGATTCCCAGACCAGAAACTGAAGAATTGGTAAAGTGGATACTTAATGAAACTAAAGAAAAACGACCCAAGACACAAGACACAAGACTTGCGATTCTAGATATTGGAACAGGCAGTGGTTGTATTGCTACCTCTTTAGCTAAAAATTTATCATACAGTACTGTTTTTGCTTTAGACATTTCTAAAGAAGCCTTAAAAATTGCGCAAGAGAATGCGAAGCTCAATAATGTAAATGTTCATTTTATTGAAGAAGATATTCTACGGTTAAACCATCATTCTGAACTCGTTTCAGAATCTTTTAAATTCGATATCATAGTTAGCAATCCTCCCTACGTACGCGAATTAGAAAAACAAGAAATGCAAAACAACGTATTAGAAAACGAACCTCATCTGGCATTATTTGTTGAAGATAATGATCCATTACTGTTTTATAACAAGATAGCAGATTTTGCGAAAGAAAACCTAACCAAAAACGGACAATTATATGTTGAGATCAATCAATATTTAGGTCAAAAAACAGTCCAACTACTAAAACAAAAAGGATTTGTCAATATAGAATTACGAAAAGATATATTAGGAAATGACAGAATGATTATGGCAACTTTTTAATAATGGATGGTTATAAATAAAATTGATTATCTCCCGGTTACATATTTATAACCTGAGTTCGACCTAATATATTTTTACAGTTTAGGTGAATTTTTTCATATTCGAAGATAGATTTTAGAAGGACTAACTGGTTAATTCAAGGAAATATGGCAAGAATATGGTAAAATTCATCAAACCCAAGGGGAACTAAAAGAAAAGGTAATCTTTTTTGTGTAAAATTATTGAAATATCTAGATATTCCTTTACATTTTATACTTCAAATCTCACCTTTTCTTTTAATTCTGTAGATCAAATCTTAGGTCAAACTCAGGTTAATAACTTTACTTA
>Ga0209633_10002037_pt1 | contig 20026 bp, 21 predicted proteins | sample Cruoilmetagenom1_FD_187290 | JGI IMG/M metagenome (GOLD analysis project Ga0209633, IMG submission 187290) | Oil polluted marine microbial communities from Coal Oil Point, Santa Barbara, California, USA - Sample 1 (SPAdes) (version 2) | ecosystem: Environmental > Aquatic > Marine > Oil seeps ... | reverse complement strand
AAATGGCAGGTGAAGGTTTTAAACAAATTGGTGATACTTTATTTTACAATCATAATGTTCCTGTTGTTGAACATGGACAAAAAGCAGTTGAATTAGCAAGTGCTACAATCAGAGATTTTGTATTTGCATATGATCTTTCCATTTTTAACCCAATGTTATTAGGTGGATTATTCTTAGGATCTATGATGGCATTCGTATTTAGTGCAATGACCATGAAAGCTGTTGGTCGTGCTGCTGGTGCAATGGTTGATGAAGTTCGTCGTCAGTTTAAAACTATTGTTGGAATTATGGAAGGAACAGGGAAACCTGATTATGCACGTTGTGTTGAGATTTCAACTCGTGGTGCTCAAAAAGAAATGTTAGTTCCTTCGTTATTAGCAATAGCAGTTCCTATTATAGTGGGAATTGTTCTAGGTGTTGCTGGTGTTGTTGGTTTATTAGCTGGTGGATTAGTTACTGGTTTCACTCTAGCAAGTATGTTAAATAACTCTGGTGGTGCATGGGATAACGCTAAAAAATACATCGAAAAAGGAAACTTCGGAGGTAAAGGAAGCGAAACACACAAAGCTGGTGTTGTTGGTGATACTGTTGGAGATCCGTTTAAAGATACTTCAGGTCCATCATTAAACATTTTAATAAAATTAATGACTATGGTTTCTGTTGTTATGGCAGGATTAACTGTAGCATTAGGCTTATTTGCATAGTCTTTTTACAACGATATATTACAGAGTCTGGTTCTTTTGAGCCAGACTTTTTTATTTAAATGGCAATTAATTTCATAGTTAATCTTAATATTTTTATATTTGGGAATAAAGCTATTACAAATCAAAAATACTACAATTATGGGTAAAGGCGATAAAAAAACAAGACGAGGAAAAATTACAATAGGAAGTTTCGGAAAAAGAAGATTAAAAAAAACAAAATCTACGTATAGTGCTGCAGTAAAAGAAACAGTGAAAAAAGCTGCTGAAAAAGAAAAGCCAGAAACTAAAGCTAAAGTGGAATCTAAACCTAAAGTAGAAACAAAAACAGAAACAAAACCAAAAGCTGAACCTAAAAAGAAAGCTGCAGCATCAAAAGCTAAACCTAAACCTAAAACGGAAACAAAACCTAAGACTGAACCGAAAGCTAAGGCTGAACCTAAAAAGAAAGCTGAATCAAAGCCCAAGGCTAAACCTAAAAAAGAAGAATAATAATATATTATTATATGAAAATAGGGTTGGAAATTCCAGCCCTATTCTTTTTCTACACTTTCAAAAAATAACTCTTCCTTTAACACTCGAATTCTTTCCTTAGCATTTTGTATCATATCAGAATCCTGTAACAGCTTATGGTTATCTAGTTCTATTGCAGAATCATCTGAAATAGTTGGATTTACCATAACTAAATATCCATCGTAATAACTAATAGCCATTCTCCTATTCTTTATGAAATAATCGTATAGTTGGGCCATTTTGAATGATAATACAGGAGTTGCATTATACTTATATGCAGACTTTAAATGTTTAAGGGCTAATTCATATTCTTTTTGGTTTTGATATACATATGCCATTTCAGAAAAAATATTTGAAACTTCAACAGGAGAAGGTTCAAGAAGTTTTAATGATTTATTTAAAAATAATAATCCTTCTTTGTTATCATTTGAACGCCCTTGTGCACTTCCCAAAAAGAAACAGGTTTCTGCATCTTTAGAATCAATTTGAAAGGCTAATTTCAAATTCCTTATCGCTTTCTCAAATTCCTTTATCTCAAAGAATGCCAATCCCTGGTATTTCAAATTAAAATAAGATGAATCTCCTTTTTCAAGCAATTTGTTAAAATTTACAATTGATGAATCAAAATCTCGCCTTAAATAATAAGCATACGCCTTAATTTTTATTAATTGATTATCATCAGGATAGTGTATTAATCCTCTATCCGAAGTGGCTATTGCATCGTCGAACATACGTTCAGAATTATATAAATTAGATAACTGTTGATATACTTTTAGATCATATGGATTAAACATTAATGCACCTTCGTAAGCATAAATAGCTGGCTGGGGCAACTCTATTTTATTTAAACAATAGGCTTGTTGCTTATAATAATAAAAATTCTCGAAATCGAGTGTAGTAGCTTTCTGATAATAATGAATTGCCGATCCGTATTCCCTTCCTTTCCTGAACATATTAGCCAATTTAACAATAGGTTCGATTTTATTAGTATCACGCAAATACTGATCGTAATATATTTGAATAGCAGCCTCATCATTTCCAATTATATCATACGTTTCTGCCAAAGCATTTTCAATTATTGCATTGCTAGTATCTAATTCATTTGCTCTCTTCAATAAATGTAAGGCATCAAAATATTTATACCTTGAATACAATGCTTTGCCTTTATAAAAAGAAGCCATCCAATTTAAAGAATCTGCTTTTAATATCTCATCAGCAATTAGTATTGCCGAATCGTTTTGCCCATTTAATACCTTTAACTCCAATTCTTGAAGTAAAGTATTTTCTTGAGATATAACTTGTTGTGTTATACAAACAAGCAATACAATAACTATAGTAATGGTTTTTTTCATATTAGAAAATTAAGGTCTGGATTATACCAGACCTATTATTAAATTAATTAAGTTTAAACACTATTGGAAAAGTATATTGAACATTTACTTTTTGTCCACCTTGTGTTCCTGGCTCCCAATTCGGGGATGATTTTACTACCCTAATTGCTTCTTTATCAAGAAACGGACTTACTCCACGCTCAATTTTAACATTTTTTATCTGTCCTTCTTTATCTACAACAAAAGAAATAAATACTCTACCTTGTTCTTTATTTTTTTTCGCTTCAATTGGATACTTTAAGTTTTGTTGAATAAATAATCTAAAAGCATCTTGATCTTGACCTTGAAATTTAGGCATGTTTTCTACTATTTGGAATATTTCTTCATCAATTAGTAAATCAGATTTTTTTTCGCCATCTATCGCACCTTCACTTATAATCTTTACGGTTTCAGTTTTTAAAGTATCTTCTTGTGTATGTAAATCATTTGAAACATTCATCCCTGCCGAAGCTTTAACTGCATCCGAAGAATTAACGAATAAGATTGTAAATACTAGAGCTAAAGGTATAGCCAAAATTATTTTTATTTTTAAAATATTCTTTGATTTCATCATGGTTAACATTTTTAATCGATTTTTAGATAATGAATTACTAAAACTACTGGTTAACCCAACTAATCGACTTCCTGCTACTTGATTAAATAACAGTTTTTGATAATCCAGATGATCGAAACCGTTTTCCACGACAGCTTGATCGGCTAGATACTCGTGTACTTCTCTGATCGATCTTCGGTACCAATAGATGAAAGGATTGAACCAAAACAGAATAACAAGTACTTCTATAAAGATCAGATCTAATGAATGTAACTGAAAAGCATGCATTTTTTCATGGGCAATAATTTGCTCCATATCTTTTGATGAATACTTCTCAGGATTAATAATAATCCACTTAAAAAGTGAAAATGGCACAATGTTATTGGTAGTTTCAATTATTCTATACTTATCAATTTTTTGACTAGAATTCCGAATAATCAACCAACAAATTTTACTTAGTCCAAACACAAAAAATGCAAATGAAATAATTACTCCTAACAAATAAATTACCTGTAAATATTCCATTATTGCAGAAAATATAAGTTTGCCCGAATATGCATATACAACAACTTCGTTTAATTCAAAGTACCCTTTTTCTAAGTTTTGAATGTTACCAACCAAATTCACATCTGAATTAAATATCGAAAACAAATCAAAATTTAGAAATGGAATAATTATAGAGAAAATTAGAGAACTAATTAAATACAACCTATTTAACTTAAAAAACGTCTCTTTTTTAAGAGTCAGATTATAAAGTAAATAAAAAACTGCCAGCATAATAGCCGACTCAATAATATTAATTATGCTAATGTTCATTAGTTATTTTTTCGTTTCTCAATTTCTTCTTCTACAATTTTTTTCATTTCTTCCAGATCGGATATACTTATATCTTCTTCGCGAGCAAAAAACGAAGCGAATTTTTTATAGGAATTATTAAAGTTTTTATTTAAAATATCTTTAAATCTCCCTTTTCTATATCCAGCAGGAGAAACTAAAGGATAATACTGGTGAGTTTTTCCGTATGCATTGTAAGCAACCATTCCCTTCTTCTCTAAAATTCTTACAATAGTAGAAACAGTATTATAAGCCGGTCGTGGTTCCGGAAATTCATTCAAAACATCTTTTACGAAAGCTTTTTCTAGCTTCCATAAATAATCCATAACTTGTTCTTCTGCTTTGGTTAATTCTTTCATAAGACAAACCTAAACTAAAACTCTTAGTTCTCAAACTAAAACTCTTAGTTTAACGTTTTTTAACATTTATAAAATATTTCTTGGTTTTAATTTTTAGAGATTCATATTCGGAAACATTAGCCAGCAATCAAATTGCTTTTACAATCTAATTTAATTGCAATAAAAAATCCGAACATAACAATTACAGAAACTGAAACAAAAACAACATTAAAACCAATTACAGATATTAAAGCACCCGCAATTAAAGGAAAAATCATTGATACAATATCACCAGCTCCGGATATTCCGGTATAAATTGCACGATTTTCTGAATTTGATATCTCAACCAAAATACCACTCTTCGAAATTTTATAAACGGAAACAAAAAATCCTGATAGTAAAAACAGAAACTGATAATACATCTCAAATTGAATCAAAAATAAACTTGTAATAGGAATTAAAGCACCTACAATAGATGCAGCTTTAATCATAAACTTATAATTTATTTTATTAGCAAATCTATAAAACACCATTCCTGAAACTACCATTCCTGTAATTCTAAATACCAGAAAATTTCCGATCATTTTATCGGTTAACTCAAAATTTTCTTTAGCAAACAAAATTAAAAATGGTAGTAAACTTATTGCTAATCCAAATGTGTTAATTAATATCAAATAAAATTTGAGATTAGAGTTTTGTTTAATCTCTGACGGAATCTGCCTTAAAAATTTTATTATTCCTTTCTGTACTTTAACTTGAGATCGAACTTCTCGTATTTGCCAAAAACCTAAAGATGCTACTAGTAGCAGTATAGCAGCAATAAAAAACAACAAACTATAATTAGAAGGATAATCAAATCTTTTTAAAAGCTCTCGCACGATTAAGGCTGAAATAAACACTCCAATACTCGTAACAGACTCTTTAAGTGTAAAGAACTTTTTCCGCTTTTGAGGATTAATCGATTTTCCAAAAATATCCATATAAGAAATATTTGCAAAAGATCCACTTATTGCGAAAAAAGAAATAATAATAAAAATGAAAAATAGAACTAAATCGAATCGAACACTTGATGAATAAAAAAAGAGTGCCGCTAAACCAAATAATGATATCACACGAAGATTAATTGCTGTTATTAAATAGTTCTTCTTGTATTGCTTATTTGACAAAAAACTTGCAAAAAAAAGCTGAAAAAAACTTGAGCCTCCTAGCAATATTGCTGTAAGTATACCAAGATGAAAGGAATTCCCTCCCGATTGAATTAACATGGCAGGAATTACCGTATCGATATCCATAAAATTGCTCGCTAGTGCAAGAAAAATTGCATGCCACAGAAACGACTTAAAATTATGTTTTGATCTCTTCTTAGATAATATATTATACATATTTGGATGTTTAAATTATGTTCCAAACACTTTATTAATAAAATAGTTTTAAATATATTGCATAAAAATTATATACACATGAAAAAAAACATATACATTCTAATTATTTTATTTTTTTTGTTTAAAGATTTCTTTTGCAATAACTAATTCAAACAATCCTATTCCAATGGCAGATACAATTGTAGGCTACTTCACTTTTGATCAGTTGCAAGATTACCCATATGGTGATTGGTTTATTCCTGAATATTCAGCCTATGAAATCGATAAAACAACATTAGACTCTTTAAAAATAAATGAATTAGACAACATCAAAATAATAATCGTTATTGGAATATGGTGTCACGATAGCCAAAGAGAAACTCCACGATTTGTCAAAATTATGGAATATTTAAAATTTGAAAATACAATTGCAATTGGAGTAAATCGACAAAAACAAGCAGAAGGAACCGAGGTTCCCAAACTAAACATTCAATATGTACCTACTATTATTATTTTTAAAGATAATGTCGAAATTGGTCGTATAATAGAAGCTCCTACCGAAAGCATTGAGAAAGATCTATTCAAAATTATTAGCTTAAATTAACATGCAGCATTAATTGGAGAACCCTCGTCATTTTAATATATTTGAATACTAACGTAAACGCAAATTATCATGGAAGAAGTAAGAAATAAAAATGCAGGTCAAGGATTAGGTATTGCTGGTTTTGTAATAGCAATTATTGGATTAATAATCTCATTTATACCATGCTTAGGATTATGGCCATTACTAATTGGAACAATTGCACTTCTTTTAAGTATTCTTGGATATATTCAAACTAATAAAGAAGACACAAAGAAAGGCTTAATCATTGCAGCATTAATCATTGCAACACTTAGTTGTTTTAATGCTTATAGAGTTTATCAAAATACCAAAGATCTTTCTGGAAAATTAAAAACGGAATTTCAGAAAGCCATTAAAGACGAAATGGGGAATGAAGGTATTGAGAATTTAGAAAATGCAATGGAACAATTAGAAGGTGAGATTGAAGATGTTACTGATGAAAAAGTTGAAGAAGCTACTGATACCATTAATAAAACAGTTAAAGATGTGTCGGAACAATTAGAAGAAGTAGCAGAAGAACTCGAAAAAAATGATGAAGACTAATTCTGGTTTTATAAAAGAACCATATCATATTATAAACTTATGCTTTGCCGGAATAATACTTTTGATATTTATATATTCCGGCATTTTTTCTGCCAATAAAAATAACTACCCAATAAAATCAGCATGTGAAGTAATTACCGGAAAACCCTGCGTAAGTTCTGGTTTATCACGAAGTTTTTCGGAAATTGTACGTTTAAAATTCGAAAGCGCTAAAGAATACAACCAATACGGATTAAGTGTGTTTACCTTTTTCCTTATTCAATTTATTCTTAGAATCTTTGTTTCTATTCTGATATACTTTAAAAGAAAACAAACTAGCCAAATCATTATCCTAGATTCAATTATCTCTATATGTCTTTATTTGTATTGTTTCTGGGGAATTTTATTTAGCTCTTAAGCACTTATATATTCAGCAATATCTTTTAAAACAATTATTCCAATCATTTGATCTGTATTTTTTCCAGTTGGAGTAATAACTAAGGCATCGTAATACCAGTTAGTAGGTTGTTTCATGTATGAACTTTTGAACAATTCTGCTGCATCGTATACCGACATATCACCGCAAATTACTTCGAAATTCTTATTTCGTTCTGCATTAGCTAATACATCAACTATTACAGATTCCGAAGACGAAACAATTTCTTTTGCAGCTAACCAATCTGCTATATGATTCGCACTTAACACATCGACAATAATGCCCTTTTCAAGAATAGGAATCTGCGATATTTTAAACTCACGCATAAACTTTAAAGCTTTCGATAACTTATCATCAGTAAAACAATAATGAACAGTCTTTTTATACTTCGAAACCTTTCGTGGGTGCTGTATCTTATGCCATATAAACTCAATATTTTCTATCACATCATCTAATGGATTTGCTATTATTTTTCCGTTTATTCTTGAATTATGTACCAATACATTTCTTAAATCAGAATAAACAAATAAATCTTCGCGGAAACGCTTTACAACTCCTTCTTTAGCTGATGATTTTCGAACTAAATCGCTAAATGGCATATAATAGCCATTATTGTATTTTGATTTTAAATGTTTTTCGATTTGATTAAAAGTATCGAGAAATTTCTCTGCATTTTGTGGCATAAAGATTTTTTCTTAAATATAAGAAATCTGTAAAGGATTTTTAACAAAATACATTTTCATTTTGCCTTTTCCTTTCACATCGTGGGGCTTTTCAACGTCAAAACTAAACTTATCCTTTACCAGATTATATGTGGTTTCTGATACGTGAATTTTCATAATTTCTGAAGTGCTTTCTAATCTTGAAGCCATGTTAATTGGATCTCCAAAAATGTCATATATATATTTTTTTGATCCAATAATTCCACCAACAATTTTTCCCGTATCAATACCCACCCGAATTTCCCAAATATGAGCATATTTCAAATTACGATCACGAAGAAAATGAATTACATCAATAGCAGCTTTAATAATATTCTCAGCATGATTTACATCTGGTATTGGCATCCCACAAACAGCAACATATGCATCACCAACAGTTTTTATTCGTTCGCATTGATATTTCTCCATTATCTCATCAAAGCCCGAAATTATATCGTTCAGTTCGCAAAAAAGATCTTTTGGTTTTATCTCCGATGTAAGCTTAGTGAAATTAACAATATCGGAATAAAAAACAGTTACATTATTGAATAACTCCGGCTCTGCTATTCCATTTTCTTTAAGTTCATTTGCAACTTTTTTAGGTAAGATATTTAAAAGAAGCTTATCGCTTTTTTCTTTTTCCTCTTCAATTTTCTCCTTTTGCGCCTTTATTGTTTGATACGATTCTGATAAACGGATCATTGAATTTACTCTTGAAAGAAGTTCCATTTTATCAATTGGCTTTCGAATAAAATCTGCTACACCAGACTCGAAAGCAGTTTTTAAATGCTCCGATGTGGTATTAATCCCAGTACACATAATAACAGGTATATGATCAAGTGCTTTATCTAAATGGATTTTTTTACAAAACTCTATTCCATCCATTTGTGGCATATCCCAATCTGTTATTATTAAATTAGGGGCATTTTGTTTAATAAGATCTAAGGCTTCCTTACCATTTATTGCTCTACTTACAGCAATATCTTTATCAAGATCTTCAATTATATGTTCAATGATTTTTCTTTGAATTGGATCATCATCAATAACTAAGATCTTAAAAGCTTTCATTTAATGATTTTTAAAGATTATAAGAATACTCAATTTAGTGATTTTTTAACAAAATTCAAATAGCACCCTTATAATCAAATAAAGAAATGAACTTGGCTAATCTCGTTCTCTTTTCTTCCTTCTTCTTTCTTCTCGCTTTTTTTTGCGGCTAAACAATCTTTTAATAAATTCACCAATATCTTCTTCATCATCCCTAAATAATCTTAAAATTCGTGGCTCTCCTTCCTCATCAAAATCGGAACAATTCAATAAATTCTGAATTGAATCTGGAATATTAAACCTCTCGTTTTGTAAGTAAGAATACTTTGGATCATTATAAACCTGAGATAAAAAATTTCCAAATATTGGCAATGCAGCATAAGCTCCTTGTCCATAAGTTGTATTTCTGAACCGAACTACCGGATTATCACCTCCTACCCAAACACCAACAACAAGCTTCGAATCCATACCCATAAACCAGGCATCTGTGTTATTTTGCGTTGTTCCGGTTTTTCCTGCTAATTCACCATCAAAACCCCAAACAGACCTTAATCCTTTGGCTGTTCCTCTATCTACTACTCCTTGCATCATTGCTAAAACTGTTTGAGCAGTTTCAGGAGATAATATAGAATCGCTAGGTTCATGCATGGAGTCTGAATAGATTATATTGCCACTAGCATCTTCAATTCTTCTAATCATTCGTGGTTCTATCTTGCGGCCTGCATTCAGAATTACTGCATACGCTTTTACCATCTCAAACACTGAAACTTCACCAGTTCCTAAAGCCATTGATGGGAATTGTGGCAAATCAGATTCAATTCCCATACGATGGGCCAAAGCAATTGTAGAATCAATTCCTGCCTCTAATAAAAGCTTAACGCTTACTGTGTTTATTGAATTTGCAAGTGCTCCTTTAACAGAATAATATCCTCCATAACCTTCTCCCGAATTTTGTGGGCTCCAATCATCATAATCTTCATAAATTACACTGTCATTTTCGTAAAAATCGCACGGAACAATTCCCTTATTAAGTGCAGAAGCATAAACAATCGGTTTTATAACAGATCCTGTTTGACGTTTCGAAGTTACATGATCGTATTTAAAAAATTTATAATTAGCACCTCCTACCCACGCAAGAACATCACCCGTTTTACCATGTAAAACCAAAGCTCCTGTTTGCAGTGTTTTAAAATTATGAAGCAGAGAATCTAAAGGTGAAATCAAAGTATCTTGCATACCATGCCACGTAAATATTTCTGTCTTTCGCGACTTCTTCATTTCCTTTATAGCTTCATCAGAACTTAATCCTTTTTTTATTAATGATTTATATATGGCACTCTGCTCTATTTGAAACATTGCTAACTTTGGATTTTTTAACCAGGGCTCTTTGCCTTTCCAATGTTTATCGAATAAATCCTGTAGTTTCATCAAATGTTTCTCAACAGACTTTTCAAGATACTTCTGTATATGGGCATTTATTGTAGTATAAATTTTTAAACCATCGGTATACAAATTATATGGACTACCATCGGGACTTTTTTTATCTTTTAAAATTTCTGCACAAGATTTTCTTAGATGTTCTCTAAAATATGGTGCTGGTCCCTCAACATGAGTTAACTTTCTGTATTTAAGTTTTATGGGCTTTTTCGAAAGCAAATCAAATTCGCTTTGTTTAATATAATTATATTTTAGCATTTGAGACAATACGATGTTTCGTCGTTTAAAAGCCGCATCTTTATTCTTTCGCGGATTGTAACTATTATTTGCTTTAAGCAATCCTATTAAAACTGCAGATTCATCAATGCTTAATTCTGAAGGTTTTTTATTAAAAAAAATTAATGCTGCGGTTTCAATGCCGTATGTATTTTCACCAAAAGGAACTGTATTTAAATATAACTCTAGGATTTCATTCTTAGAATAAAGCTTTTCCATTCTAAAGGCAGTAAAAATCTCTTTGGTTTTAGCAACCGGCATTGATAAAAAACCATGATCTTCTCTCGAATATAAGTTCTTTGCTAATTGTTGACTTATTGTACTACCTCCTCCCGAGCTTCTATCCATTAATATTATGGTTTTGAAAACAACTCGCAATGTGCTCCTATAATCTAAACCATGATGTTTGTAAAATCTGGCATCTTCAGTAGCAACAAGCGCATGTATTAAGTACTCTGGAATTTCTTCGATTGTAGCATTTGTCCTATTTTGAAAATAGTAACGTCCTAACAATTGATCGTCGACGGAATATATATTAGTTGCCACATTGTTTCTAATTTTCTTTAGATCAATATAATTAGGCAAGTCTCCAAAAACACCTAATCTAACACTTAAAATAAAGAAAAAAATAAGTATTGATAAAAATAATCCTATACTAAATGCTATTTTAAAGAGAACCTTTGCGAATGATTTCTTTTTAATTTTCTTTTTTGAATTCATCTAAATCTTTTGAAAAATTACATTAACCAGAACTAACTATTAATAACTACAACATTTTTACCTTTATTGTGTCCTTTTTGGGCATAATCGTGTGCAGCACTAATATTATTCAAACTAAATACCTCATCAATTGAGATTTTCAGTTTTCCTTCATCAATCCACTTCGATACAATTCTGAAATCTTCATCACTATGTTTCATTAATAGTGATTTAACTTTTTTCCCTTTTGAAAATAATTGATGGAATTTATTGATTGGCATTTTTTTTAATGTGTTGATATATTCAAGATTTATATAAACTCCATTCGGATTTAATATTTTCTTACACTTGGAAAAAGATAAATTACTAGCAATATCAAAAACTACATGAACCTTTTCATTTAAATCAAAAACGTCATCTTGCGAATAATCAATAAATACATCCGGTTCAAACTGATTAACAAAATTTTTACTACTAGAACTGGCAACAGCTATAACTCTCGCTCCCATTAATTTTGCCATTTGCAAAGCAATATGTCCAACACCACCTGATGCCCCATTTATTAGAATGGTTTGTCCGTATTGAAGTTTTGCTTTATCGCGTAATGCTTGTAATGCTGTTAAAGAAACCATTGGATAAGCTGCAGCTTCCTCATTAGATACGCTTTCTGGCTTTAATGTAAAACACTTCTCACTACCAATAGCGAATTCTGCTAATGCTCCACCATACTTATTATCTAGAACTCCGAAAACTGCATCTCCAATTTTAAACTTACTGGTATTCAAGCCGATTTCAATAACCTCTCCACATACATCGTAGCCTAAAATTATTGGAAAAGGCGAGCCTAAAATAAACTTATGATTTCCTTTACGTTGTTTCCAATCAATTGGGTTAATACTTGTGGCTGAAACTTTTATTAATACTTGTTCATCCTTAAGTTTAGGTTTATCTGTTTCAATTATCTGAAATACATCTGGATTACCAAACTGATTTATTACGGCTGCTTTCATTTTATTTATTTTAGTTCTTCAAATTTAGATCAAAAAACAAATCTCTCCTCAATGTTTATTAAGTGGAAGATGTAATTTATTATATCACAATTTTAGTTAAAAAATTAGCGCTTTTAAGAAATTTTCCTTTATTTTATTAATTAATACAAATCTTGGTGCGATGCCTTCAATGAATATTGATACAACTTTTTGGTTTTTCGATCGAATTAGCGAAGACAATTTGTGCTTATTGTATAATGGTAATTTTAGTGATGAAATTACCAATAAGCTTATTGAATTAAGCGAGTACAATATAAGCAACAACCTTTCATTGACCAAGATGAAGAAAAAAGCTTCGTTCTTAATGGCCGAATGTTTCCAGAACATTGTTCGTCATGGAGAAATAATTGATGGAAAAGTTGTTGATTATGTAGATGAAGGTTTCTTTTTAACAAAGAACTGGCAAGGAATTTATTACATTACTTCAGGTAATTTAATTGAAACCACTAAGATTTCTGAGTTAAAACGCCAACTCGAAAAAGTAAACAGTTTAAGTAAAGATGAACTAAAACAACTATACCGAGACGTTCTTGAAAATCAGGAGATTTCTGAAAAAGGAGGTGCGGGTCTTGGCTTAATTGAAATGGCACGAAAATCGGGACAGAAGCTAGATTATCACTTTAGCACTTTCGATGATAAATTTTCTTTCTTTTATAATCAAATTGTTCTTAAATCGACCGATGTAAGTTTTGAAGATAATAAAGCTGATTTTGAATTAAAAGAAGCCATTGATTATCACGAGAAAATGGTGAAGAATAATATTCTAGTTATTCATAAAGGAGACTTTTCGCAAGATGCTATATTCCCTGTTTTAAAAATAATTGAAGAAAATCTTCAAAAGGAAAATAAAGATGAGGTATCTAAGAAAAAAATATATCATATTTTAGTTGAGTTACTTCAAAATATTAGCCACCACTGTTATGTTGAAAATGACAAAAAGGAAGGTATATTTTTAATTGGTGAAGCTGATGGATACTTTGTTATAAATACAGGTAATCTAATACAAAACGAAAATGTTGATAACCTTAAAAAACATCTTGATATTCTTAATAATTTAAATGGCAAGGAATTAAAGGAACTATACTTAGACAAACTTCGCGAACGAAATTTATCGGAAAAAAATGGTGCAGGAATAGGTTTAATTGATATCGCACGTAGAATAATATCACCAGTAAACTATTCGATTATTAAGATTGATAGTAAAAAGTCATTCATAACTATTAATGTAATTGCTTAAATTAAAATCATGTTAACAAAATTAGAAATTGAAGGTACTAGAGATACCGCCTATATATTATTCGATAAAGAAAATAATTTATTTGAGATTAAGGGAAATTCACTTCCTGAAAATACCAATAAATTTTTTGAGCCAATTTTTGATTGGATAGAACATTATCTTCAAGATCCAAATACAGATACCAATTTAAAGTGTGATTTGGAGTATTTTAATTCATCATCTGCCAAAATGATTTATCAGATTTTTATTGAATTTGAAAAAATATTGGAACATGGAAATGATGTAAGTATTTCTTGGTACTTTGAATCTGGTGATGCTTTAATCGAAGAAAAGGGTATGGAATACAAGACCATCCTAAATATTCCATTCAACTTAATTGAGAAATAACTCCTTATTCTCTAATAATTATTATTTCACCATTAGTTTTAAGTTTTACAATACTTGACGCTTGTGCTTTGGTATAATCATCTTGTCTCCACTCCACAACATAATCAACGGCTTCAATTATTTTGGGACTTATTTCATCAAAGTTTTGTGGTGCGCTTTCTCCACTAATATTTGCCGATGAAGATACTAAAGGCTTCTTAAGTCGTTGGATTAGCTTTTGGCAAAAATCATCGTTAGGAATTCTAATTCCAATACTTCCATCTTCGGCAATTAAATTGGATGCTAAATTCTTAGCATCAGAATAAATTATACTTAATGGTTTTTCCGAAAGATCCATTAAATCCCAAGCAACATCAGGAATTTCTTGAACGTACGAAGGTATTTTACCTTGATTATCTAATAAAACCAAAAGGCTTTTTTGATCGCTACGTTGTTTGATTTCATATATTTTCTGAACCGCGTCAGGATTTGTAGCATCACATCCTAATCCCCAAATAGTATCGGTAGGATATAAAATAACACCTCCGTTTCGAAGAACCTCAAGCGCTTTTTCAATATCTTGTTTCATGAGATTTATTTAAGCTTACCAAACATCTTCATCATTTTTCTTTTTCTTGCCCATGGAATCTTTCTATTCTTAGGAATTGTATTTTCTTGAATATATTTTTCAAGTACATCAATCATTCTTTTCGACGACTTTCCATCTGTGTAAGGGTGGTAATTATCAATAATCCATTGCCTTTCTTCTTTCATTTCATCCTTTTCAATTGCAAAATTAAATGCTGGCAATAACTCTGTTGGAGAATGAATGTCTTTCCACTTAATATTTTTAGAATTAGAATTTAAAGTAATTACAGGCTTATCCAATAATAAAAATTCATAAACAACCGATGAAGTATCACTAATCATAATATCAGCCTGAATCAGATATTTAATAATGTTGTTATCGTTAACTATTTCAATATTTTTAAAGTTTTTACATACTTGCTTATAATCTTCAATACAATTTTTATTCATTAAATCATGGAATTTTATTAGTAATAGATTCTCATCATTTACTAACTTGAAAATTTCATCTTTTAATTGAATGGCAGATGTTAAAGATGGTGAAAATGTTGGAGCATAAAGCACAAGCCTTTTTGCATTGTGTTTTTTAAGTAAATCTTTCTTTTCTGTAATATACTTTTCTTGTTCATTAAACAATTGATCTAACTTAGGCCAACCAGTTTCAATTACTTCAAAATCTTTAAATTTTGCAGCTAAATCATTAAATCGATTAGTAAAATAAGGACCTTGGGTTAAGTACAAATCAAAATACTTTCTTATTCTGAAATGACCCTTTTTCTCTCCAGCCAATCCATGAAAAATTTGTACCTTAACACCACGCAAATAATGTGGTACTTCGTTACCCGGAACATAAATTACATCACTCGTAAAATCATATATATCTTGAATATCAGAGGTAAATTTACACTCATTCTTAAATGGAAACTTATCAAGAATTTCTTTCGGAATGTACCATAAAACCTTATGACCCCTATTTATTAGCTCATCATTTAATGGCTTTAGGATTCCAAAAGCGTATGGGTTTTTACAAAAAAGAGTTGTGTTCATTAACTAAAATAACTTATTGGCATTCTCTAAATCTTCAATAAAATCAACTTCTACACAATTAAATTTGGAGATATCAACTGCGTTTACTTTAATCTCATCTTTTTTAATTGCAATCTCTATTCCTCTTTCAAAATAATCGTTATTATCGCATTCTTCTAATCTCTTAATAAAGAAACTAATATCTTTTGACGAAATAAAATTTATTCCAACAGCTTCACCTAATCCATTTTTTACCGTTTTAGATATATCCTTGATATATCCATCGGTATCTAATGTGTATTTTACTTCTTCGTCGCCAACCTCTTCGTTATTTACAGAAACAAATGATTCATTCTTATTTATATATGGCGTAAGTACATCGAAAACCTGTTTGTCGAAAACAACATCTCCATTTAACCATAACACCGATTCGCTATGATATTTCTTTAAGGCCTTTAGTAAACTCTTTGATGTATTTGTTTGATCAAAAACAGGATTGTAAACATATGTTGCATCGGGCACGTTTTCCATTATTAAATCCTTCTTGAAGCCAACAACAATATTAATATCATCGAAATTAAAATACGACGATAAATTATTTATTTGCTGTTTCATAATTGTATCACCACTTTTTAATGGAGTAAGTGGTTTTGGGAAAGGATTTCCAAGTCTCGATCCAATACCCGCTGCTAGTATGATTATTTTCATAATTTTTTATTTTGCTATCTTGGGTGAATATCTTTGTTTGTTGTTTTGTTTCTTCTCTTTTAAATTAAGCTGTCGAAGTTTTATATACTTTAAAAACACAGTATACGAAGAAAATGAACTTATCACAAATCCATTATACCCATCCAATAAACCAAGTTTCATGAAATAGGATTTTACAAATCGCCATGCTGCATGGAAAAGAATTGTGAGAATAGATGCTTTTCGCCCTTTTTTGAATTCCTCTTGAGCTGCAATAGTAGAGAATTTATTTGCTTTGTCGATATGTGCGTCGTAAGTTGGTAATACCCAATGTAAAACATCTCCCTTTAAATGCTTTTTAGTGCCTTTCTTCAAAAAGAATCTATCATGTGGATTTGTTCCACCCCATTCTCCTTTTCTACGATCAAAGAGTCTCATTTTCCTATCGGGATACCAATTGGAATGTCTTATCCATTGTCCACAGTAATTATTAAATCGGTTAAAATAATAACCATCGTGTGTCCAGTTTTCTTTAACTTCTAATATCGATTGTTTCAACTCCTCAGACAAAGCTTCATCTGCATCTAAAGAAAGAATATAATCATTACTTGCACATGTTAAAGCAAAATTCTTTTGTTCAATATATCCTCCGAATGGATTTTTAATGAATTTTGCTCCATGACGTATACAAAACTCTTCTGTTTTATCTGTTGAAAAAGAATCTACAACCACAATTTCATCTACCACAGACTTTAGCGAAAGAATACATCGCTCGATCTTATCTTCTTCGTTATAAGTAATTATTACTGCGGAAAGTTTTATCATTCCCAAGGTTTTTCAATTTAAGCAACAAAGATATAATAAAATTATATATATTAATTTAATATAAATTTAAATTTCTTATAATAAATCCTTAAAATTGCAGCTATTCCTGAACCAATTATAATAGAAAATCATGTCTAAAAATCATCCCAAATTAACAGATAAGAATCTGCTTAGAGCTAATAAAGTGCTATTTGATATTATAGATTTTTTTGAAAAAGAAAATATAATTTACTATTTAGAAGGAGGAACACTACTAGGTATTGTAAGAGATGGATGTTTATTACCATGGGATCATGATATCGATTTATCGATCTCTGTGAAAAATGCTGATTTATTTGCAAAGAACAAAAAAAAGCTCGCAAAAAAAGGTTATCGAATTACTGAACGAAAAATTCATAAGGATCTTGGAGGATTTAAAAAAGGAGAATATAGAATATTTAAGGTTAAGAAATTTTGGCCTTCCATATTAAAGATTTTTTTTCCAATATTTCAAAGATATATGGTAGTAGCTGATATTTTTGTTAAAGCAAATGATGACGATTACACTTACTGGCAAGCAATGGAGAAAATAATGAGGGTGGATAAAAAATATTACTCTTCGTATGAGATAGTAAAGTATATGGACAGGCATATAAAAGTACCCCATGATTATAAAGGATATCTAACTGAAAAATATGGAGATTGGAGTGTCCCAAAAAAAGAATGGATATGCGGAAAAGATGAAAAAACTATCATCACCGATGCATACATTTAATAATCTAAACTGCGACATTATATTCTCTTAAAGCATCGTTTAATGATGTTTTAAGATTTGTTGATTCTTTTCTTTTTCCAATAATTAAGGCACATGGTACCTGATATTCACCAGCATTAAATTTCTTTGTTTGTGTTCCTGGTATTACTACCGATCTTGTAGGAACAAATCCTTTATATTCGATTGGTTCATTGCCCGAAACATCAATAATCTTTGTAGATTTTGTGATAACCACATTTGCACCTAACACTGCTTCTTTTTCAATATGAACCCCTTCAACAATAATACACCGCGAACCAATAAAACAATCATCTTCGATAATTACCGGAGCTGCTTGAACAGGTTCTAAAACTCCACCAATTCCAACCCCACCACTTAAATGGACATTTTTACCTATCTGTGCACAAGAACCTACAGTTGCCCAAGTATCAACCATCGTTCCTGAATCAACGTATGCTCCAATGTTAATATACGAAGGCATCATTATTACTCCTTTTGCGACAAACGCTCCATAACGTGCTATTGCATGAGGAACCACTCTAACACCTAGCTCTTCGTATCCAGATTTTAAATCCATTTTATCGCGAAACTCAAAAGGACCAACTTTTGTTACCTTCATTGTTTGAATAGGAAAATATAATATCACGGCTTTTTTCACCCATTCGTTAACTTTCCACCCATCATTTGAAGGTTCTGCAACACGAAGTTTTCCTTTATCAAGTAATTCGATAATTTCTTTGATCTTTTTTTGAGTAGCATCATCTTTTAACAAATCCCGATTTCCCCAAACTGATTCAATAACAGTTTTATATTCTGAATACATCTTTCTTAAATAATAACATTAATAAATATCTTGCGAAGATAACCAAAAAATATGGAGCAATAAAAACCGTATATGCTTAGAATAATGAAATGTGTTTAAAAAATATATTGTAAGTTAAAGTCTGTTAAATCAAATTTTTATTCAAATCTCATAATCTATATTTGTATCAAAGCAAAAACAAAAATCTTGAAAATTTCGAATTATATTCTGTTTTTAGTTTTACTCATAATAATTTCGGTTGGTAATTTATCAGCTCAGAATAAAGACAGTCTTTTCCATTATCAAGGACAAATTCTCAGCTATCCAGAAGACAATCCAGTTGCCTTTGCTCATGTAATAAATTACACTCAAAAATGGGGAGTGACAGCTGACACTAGCGGATACTTTGAGATTTGGGGAACTCCCGGCGATACTATTTATATTTCTGCCATTGGTTTTCAATATAATGACAAGGCGGTGCTTCCTTTATATACAGACTCTAAAAAAAGTTTTAGACTTCAACACAAAATATACGAAATACCTGAAGCTACTATTTCGTATTTTGGTCCTTATCAGCAATTCGAGCAAAAAGTTATACACCTTGAGTTACCTAAAATTAAATTTAATGATCAGGTTGCAGTGCTTTTTAAACATGTGGAACGTGGTCCATTAGTTGTAAAACCTCACGTTACAAGCCCCGCATCGTTAATTTATTCTCTTTTTAGTAACGAAGCTAAAGACATAAGGAAATACTTAGAACTCAAAGAAGCAGGAAAAGTAAAACAACAAGTTTGGGATAAATTAAATGAATATACTATAATGAATTTAACCGGATTAAGCATCGCAGAATCAAGAAAGTTTATTGAATACTGTAAGTTTACCGATCAATATATAATAAAAACATCAAACTACACCTTGTATTCTCGAATTTTGGAAAAATTTGAACAGTACAAAAAAAACAATCAAGATTCTTTACTTATGGAATGATTTTTTACTTTAGCAAAAAAGTAAAACTATGTCATTAAAAATTCCTGAATTTAGCGATATTGAATCTGCTCACAAACGAATACATTCTTTTGTTCACATAACAGCTGTATTATCATCACAGAGCATTAACGAAATACTTGGCACATCGTTATTTCTAAAATGTGAGAATTTTCAAAAAGTTGGAGCATTTAAGTTTCGTGGAGCAACAAATGCGATTCGATTATTAAATAAAACAGCAGCTCAAAAAGGAGTTGCAACACATTCGTCGGGAAATCATGCTGCAGCTTTAGCTCTT
>Ga0209633_10002036_pt1 | contig 20031 bp, 15 predicted proteins | sample Cruoilmetagenom1_FD_187290 | JGI IMG/M metagenome (GOLD analysis project Ga0209633, IMG submission 187290) | Oil polluted marine microbial communities from Coal Oil Point, Santa Barbara, California, USA - Sample 1 (SPAdes) (version 2) | ecosystem: Environmental > Aquatic > Marine > Oil seeps ... | reverse complement strand
CATGCCGCCGGGTTTAAAGTTAACACTCCCCTCAGCCGGCACCAAAACGCTCTCCAGCATCTCCATTTTTGCAACCCCTTTGTCATCTACTGAAGTTTGGTGAATCTCGGCACTTTTTGAAATATCCGAAGACACACTCTTCAGTGTATCGTCTTGATCACCTGTATTTTCAACGTTCATATACATGGCGGTAATCGTAGTCCCCGGTGGAGTCCCTCTAACCCAGCCCTCAGTAATTTCAATCTGAGCTTGTGCGTAAGAAAAATTTATAAAACCTAGACTCAATACTATTGCTGCAAGAATCTTTATCATCATTTTTGAAAACCTCTCTTGATAGAATTTACTTAACCGGACCTACAAGATATTCCTTATATCTTCTGCAATACGTAGGGGATCCATCCTGTTCTGCGGGTATCTTAATACGAACTTGCCTTTTGGATTGACCAGATAAACAGAGGATGTGTGGCCCATCAGATAGCCGGACTCGGATTCCACCACTTCCTCTTTCATATAAAACGCGTTGTAGTCATCCGCCACCTTATCAATTTCCTCAGGGGTTCCCGTGAGCCCTATGAAGCTCTCGCTAAAATAAGGAACATAGCTCTTCAATTTCTCCTGATTGTCCCTCTCAGGATCAATGGTGATGAACAGCACCTGAACATTAGCACTGTCTTCACCCAAAGAATCTGTAACAGTTTTCAGAGTTCCCATAGTAACAGGGCATATATCCGGACACTTTGTATATCCAAAGAAAAGGAGCACCGCTTTCCCTTTGAAATCCGACATCTTCACTCTGTTCCCGTTATGGTCGGTCAGTGAAAACTCGGGGGCCCTGCCTTTATCATAAAGATTCCCATAGAAATCGGCCCTACTCTTTTCCATAAAAAGCACAAAGAGAATTATCCCCCAGCCGATTGCGATCAGTACCAGTACGGTTACTAGTGCGTAATATATCTTTTTTCTATTCATAAAGAGCTATTACTCCCTTAAATATTATCCCTTTCAGAGAATAATATATTACCCTCTATTTCAACTCTGGATAGATATTGATATAAGATATTGGATAAATAGCTTGCCGGGAAACTCTTTAGATACAACAAGAGGGAATGTCCAGATTGTCTCTAAGGCATTCCCTCTTTTAAAGGAGGATGGAGGATGAATTGTTAAGCTTTACTGTTAAGATTCACAATAAAAATAAAGTATTTTACTTAAACTGTCAAGGGGATTTTTAATATTAATCTAATATTGTTGTAACTTGCCTATATTATACATAATTATTCTGCTCGAAATCACAAATAAACTTGTCCAAATACCAAAAATTGTATGCCCTTACAAAAAACAGCAATTATCCAAAAGTACGATGCAGCTTCGCTATATCTTGAAACTTGTATCAGCCATGATATATTTTGCCCTTTAGCCAAATGGGAAATACATACACTATAGTTGAGAAGTAATCATTAAACCGGATAATCTTTTAAACCAAAATCAACAAACGGCGGCGTAGCTCAGGGGTAGAGCGGGGCTCTCATAAGGCCTGTGTCGGTGGTTCAAATCCACCCGTCGCCACCAATAACCAAGAAGATTGAGTAAATATCTATTAACCCCTCAGTAACAATTTTCCTTTCCACCTCTACAATTTCTTTTTGCATTTCCTCGATCCTAAATTATAATTTCAGTCATACAATGCAATTAACCGGTCTGGATATGAGTGTGAATTTAAAGAAATTTGACACATCCCGCTTCGGGACATTCTGCAGCTTTATGCTTCCTTTAATATTGCTGCTTCAATTATCTCTGCCTGGAGTCGCTCTTTGCTTGGAGCAAGACGGTAATGTAGAGCTTGAGACTTACGCTAATGGTACTTGCTATGAAAAGAGCTCTGGCACTCCGGCTGTTATTCATTTGTCCGAAGGTATAAGCAGTGAGCACTGTGGCAGTTGTATTGACATCCCAACTACAGATAAGAACTCAGAGTATAAAGCCGTATCTTCAAACGACCTGACACCTGAGATTGATATACATGCCTTTCTAGTATACGAGCTTACACCTGAGGTGCCTCTTGGTACACCAGGCCAAGTTTTACTGGTTCAGGAAATTCTCAATTATAAGAGTTTTCTGGACTCACTCCACACAACTGTAATTACCTGCTAATCATTCCCAAATCTTCTTAGTACATACCCGGCTCAGTAATTGAGCACTGGGATAATTGTGTATTTCTATCGGGTAACTCCGTTTATTTTATTTGAACTTACAAAGGAGAACTCCTATGTATGTGAGATTTTTGGGAATATTTTGTTTAGTACTAATAATAAGTATCAGCAGTTTTGCAGAGGATAGTGAAAAGATAAAACCAAGGGTCCTGGGTGATGATATTAAGGTATATCAATCCCCTGGTGAGGATGAGGAATTTTCACTCTCCGAAGAATTCGTTGAGCCTACCGGTGCAATCACGCTCCGCCATGCCCTTTCTCTTGCGCTCTATAACAATCCCGGGCTTAGAGCATTTTCATGGGAAGTCAGGGCCCGTGAGGCCCAAGCCCTTCAGGCGGGGCTACCCCCTAATCCCGAGATAAGTTTTGAGGTAGAGGACTTCGGAGGCACAGGCTCGGTGGAAGGGTTTGACGGGACCGAAACCACTATTCTCCTGAGCCAGCTTATCCCGCTCGGCGGAAAGCTCTCTAAGAGAAAAAAAGTTTCATCACTTAACACAAACTTAGCCATTTGGGATTACGAGTCCCAGAGAATTAATGTTCTGACTCAAACCACCCTTTCATATATTAAAGTGCTGGCCGCTCAGGAAGAGTATAAGCTTGAGCTCAAATTGGTGGAATTAGCTCAGAAAGTCCACTCGGTGGTTTCAGAGCGAGCTCGTGCCGGAGAGATATCCCCCATCCAGGAAAAGATGTCTCAGGTAGCGCTGTCCGGCACTAAAATAAAATTAGAGCAGAGTAGGCGCGAGCTCGAAGCCTCCAAGAGAATCCTCACCTCAATGTGGAACGGTACAGAACCAAAATTTAATGTGGCAGAAGGCAACCTGTATTCTATTTCTCCCATTCCCACATATGAAAGTTTAAGCGCTTTACTTTCGGACAATCCTGAAATCGCCAGATGGTCCAGTGAAATTGAGCAAAGACGGGCGACCATAAAGCTTGAGAAAGCAAACGCTATCCCGGACCCGTTTATCAGCGGGGGCTACCGCCACATTAGCGAAAGAAATGACAACGCTTTTGTCGTAGGACTCTCGATCCCGATACCAGTGTTAAACCGTAACCAGGGTGCAATTGCCGAAGCCAGGCGGAGATTAAACAAGGCGGTTGAGCAGCAGCAAAGCGCAGAGACTCTTGCAAACAGAGCGCTTGCCGAGGCTTATGAGAACCTTTCCGCTTCATACGATGAGGCGATGATATTAAAGGACACTGTGTTGCCCGAGGCCGAGAGCGCTTATGAGCTCATTTTTGAGGGCTACCGGGAAGGCGAATTTCCACTGCTAAATGTTCTGGTCGCTCAAAAAGCTATTTTCAATGCAAAGCTTCAATATATCGAGGCGCTTCTTTTATATCACAGCTCGGTGGCAAATGTGGAACGGCTTACCGCGACCCCTCTAGAAGAGATACAAAAGTATCGGGGAGATGAAATTCCCGCTGCTGAAGATAAAACAGGAAGTAAGAAAGACGAGGATAAAAGGGAGAATATAAATGAGTAAAAAACGGGTACTTATGTTTAGCTTTATAACGATAGTGTCTTTATTTGCCGCTCTCTTAGGCTGCGGCGGCGCTGAGACTGACAAAACCGGGGGAGGTGAAGAAGCGCATGAAGATCATGCGGGCGAACATTCGGATGAAAAAGGTCACATTCAGCTTTCAGAGGAAGCCCTTTCTACAATAAACATAAAAACTGCTGTTGCAGAACAAAGACCTATGAGCAGCGAGATTAAAACCACAGCGGTAATAGAACCTAACAGGACCAGGATAGCGCATGTGAGCCCCCGCATATCCGGGAGGGTGGTTGATGTCATAGCCTTTCTCGGAGACAGCGTAAAAAAGGGGCAGGTTCTGGCTGAGCTCGACAGTATAGATCTTGGACAGACTAAAGCCGAGTACCTGAAGTCAAAAGCAAACCTTGAAGTGGCGCGCGCAAACTACTCAAGAGAAGACCGGCTGTTTAAGAAGCAGATTTCGTCCGAAAAAGAATACCTCTATGCAAAGGCGGAGTTCATTCGCTCGGAAGCAGCGCTTAATGAAGCAAGAGAGACGCTCAGGTTGCTTGGCCTGAACGAGGAGGACATAAAGTCTCTTAAATGGGGAGGGAGTAATCAACCGGCCTCTATCTTCCCTTTAATCGCCCCATTCACCGGTACAGTGGTGGAGCAGCATATCGTGCTCGGGGAATTCATAAAACCTGAAGACAAACCCTATACAATTGCCGACCTCTCTCACCTCTGGATTCAGCTGGATATATACGAGCAGGACTTAAGGTGGGTTGAGGACGGGAAAACTGTGGATATTAACGTGAACTCGTATCCGGGGGAGCGTTTTGAAGGAACAGTGACTTATATAAGTGATATTCTGGACGCGTCTACCCGGACTGCCAAAGCTAGGGTCGAGATCCTGAACCCGGATGGCAAGTTAAAGCCCGGAATGTTTGCGACCGCCGCTATATCTGTACCATCATCAGGCAGCGAAGAAGTGATCGTTATCCCTGGTTCCGCCCTCCAGCAAATCGAGGGCAAGAGTGCGGTGTTTGTACAGGAAGGTGAAAACAGTTTTGAGATGATCGGAGTCACCCTCGGTCAGAATTCAGGTGAATACGTAGAGGTGATTTCGGGACTGGACCCGGGTAGCAAGGTTGTAACTGAAGGCGGATTCTATCTTAAATCAATTCTTCTAAAAGAAGAGCTTGGCGAAGGGCATGCACACTAAAAAGGGGAGTAATTTTAAATGCTAAACCGAATATTGGAATTTTCACTTGCTAACCGTTTTCTTATCATAATACTTGCGCTTGTCGTAGTCGGCATAGGCCTGCGCTCAATGCTGAAGCTCCCTATAGACGCTGTGCCCGACGTTACACCAAATCAAGTACAAATACTTACAAACTCTCCGGGGCTCGGACCCGTCGAGGTGGAGCGCTTCATTACTTTCCCCGTGGAGACCGCTATGTCGGGGCTGCCGGGTATAGAGGGTATACGCTCGGTCTCACGCTTTGGGCTCTCTGCAGTTACAGTGACTTTTAAAGAGGACGTGGATATCTACTTTGCGCGCCGCTTGGTAATGGAGCGGCTTCCACAGGCCCGGGAAATGATTCCTGAAGGGTTCGGCACACCCGAGATGGGCCCTATATCCACCGGACTCGGAGAGATATACCAGTTCGAGGTGAAGGGCGAGGGATACTCACTGATGGAGCTTCGCTCCATTCTCGAATGGGACATAGCGTTTAAATTAAAATCCGTACCCGGGGTTGTGGAAGTTAACACTTACGGAGGAGAGCTTAAAACCTATGAAATCCAGCTCAGCGCCGATAAGCTCGTCTCGTTCGATCTGTCTATCGACGGGGTGTTTCAGGCGCTCGAGAATAACAACACCAACTCGGGTGGGGCATACATTGAACATAACCAGGAGCAGTACCTTATTCGCGGCGAGGGTCTCGTCAGAGGATTAAAAGATATCGGCAACATAGTTGTCGCAACGCGAAATGAAGGCACGCCTATATTTATAAGAGATATAGCAGAGGTTGCTTTCGCACCAATGGTAAGGCAGGGCGCAGTAACCAGAGACGGAGAGGGTGAAGCTGTGACTGGGGTCGTAATGATGCTCATCGGGGAGAACTCCCGAACCGTAGTCAACAGAGTCAAGGAAAAGGTAGAAGAGATTAAGGAATCACTCCCTCCGGGTGTTGCTATCGACACTTACTATGACCGGACCGAGCTTGTACGCAATACCATAAAAACGGTAACTAAAAACCTGGGAGAAGGGGCGCTCCTGGTAATAGTCATTCTTTTTCTCATCCTCGGAAATTTCAGGGCTGGTCTCATTGTAGCTGCAGCTATCCCGCTCTCGATGCTCGTAGCATTTACTGGGATGAACTATTTCCGTATCTCGGGAAATCTAATGAGTCTCGGAGCGATTGATTTCGGTCTCATTGTGGACGGGTCTGTGGTAATGATCGAAAACATAGTGCGCCATTTATCGCTTAAACCCCAAATGGGGTCTGCAAATGAAGTCACTACAAAAGAAAATGCGTCGGGAAATAGAACTAATATTATAGAAGTGATCTTAAAAGCGGGACGCGAAGTGCTACGTCCCATAGTCTTTGCGGTCGGCATAATAATAATTGTATATATCCCGATCCTGACTCTTCAGGGCGTTGAAGGGAAGATGTTCAAACCAATGGCGCTTACTGTCATCTTTGCGCTGATCGGCTCACTCGTTCTGTCTTTTACGCTCATGCCTGTTCTTGCATCGTATTTTCTTAAAAAGGGCGCTCACGATAAGGAAACTTTTATCATCAGAAAGGTAAAACAGTATTATCTGCCCCTGGTACGAAAAACTATTTCACGCCCCAAAATAACTGCTGCCGTAGCAGGCACAATATTTTTTCTGAGCCTCATATTTGTTCCCTTTATGGGCGCTGAATTTATCCCGAAGCTGGACGAAGGGGCGATTGCGCTACAGGCATGGAGGCTCCCGAGCGTGTCGCTAGAAGAGTCTGTCCGGAACACCACCATGGTAGAAAGAATCCTTAAGAAATTTCCGGAGGTGATAACAGTAGTCTCGCGAACCGGAAGGGCTGAAATCGCAACAGACCCGATGGGGGTTGAGATAAGCGATATATACGTAATTCTAAAACCTCCTTCCGAATGGAAATCGGCTGAAACGAAGCATGGGCTTGTCGAAAAAATGAACGAAGCACTGACTAAAGCGCTACCCGGAACGATGTTCAGTTATTCCCAGCCTATAGAGCTTCGCGTGCAGGAATTGATTGCGGGAGTTCGCTCGGACGTGGCAATCAGTATTTACGGGGACGATCTCGAAACCCTCGAGGAGCTCGGCGGAAAAGTCGTAAGGGTTATTTCTAAAGTTCCCGGAGCCGCGGATACGAAAGCCGAGCAGGTGGCGGGGCTGCCATACCTCCGGGTAGTGATAGACAGAGACGCGATTGCCCGTTACGGAATAAATGCAAGCCAGGTGTTAGACACTGTAGAGGCGATAGGGGGGAGGCAAGTAGGGCAGGTGCTTGAAGGACAGAAGCGTTTTTCCATGCAGGTGCGGTTTTCACCTGAGGACAGAGCGAGTTTTGACAACATAAAGAACATCCGGGTGTCTGATCAAAACGGAAGGTTAATTCCCTTGAACCAGCTGGCTGATATTCGCACGGAGGAGGGACCTGCACAAATAAGCAGGGAGAATATTCACAGGAAACTTTCTGTGGAGACAAATGTCAGGGGCCGTGACCTCGCAAGCTTTGTGGGAGACGCGCAAAAAGCCGTCCGGGACCAGATGGAGCTGCCTCCGGGTTACTGGATTGAGTGGGGAGGGCAATTTGAGAACCTTGAGCGTGCAAGCTCGACCCTGGCAATTGTAGTACCGGCTGCGCTCCTTTTGATTTTTATTCTTCTTTATATGACTTTTGGCTCTGTGCGTCCGGCACTTATGATTTATCTGAACATCCCTTTGGCCGCTACGGGTGGAATCATTGCTCTATTTCTGCGTGGAATGCCCTTTAGTATTTCGGCGGGGATAGGTTTTATAGCTCTTTTCGGTATTGCTGTATTAAACGGCGTTGTTCTCATGTCTTATATAATTCAGAGGAGGAAGGAAGGAAAAGACCCGACCGAGGCTGCCCGAGAAGGAGCGGAAATACGTCTCCGTCCGGTGCTCATGACGGCACTAGTGGCGAGTTTTGGCTTTATTCCTATGGCGCTCTCTACGAGCGCCGGCGCGGAGGTACAAAGACCTCTTGCAACAGTTGTTATCGGAGGGCTTGTTACTTCTACTCTGCTGACTCTGCTGGTGCTTCCGGCAATATACAGCTGGCTTGAGAAAAAAGCTGAAGTGAACGCATAATTCGGAGAACACCAAATAATCATGGAAGAGGGGTGCGACTCAGCTCTCCTCTTCTTCGTCCCCTTGGAATTCAAGAGCGCAGGAATTGATGCAATACCTAAGCCCCGTCTCTTTCGGGCCGTCAGGGAAAACGTGCCCCAGGTGAGCGTCACAGTTACTGCATAGTACCTCGGTCCTCACCATACCGTGGCTCTGATCGACTTCCTCGGCCACCTTACCATCCCCGTGAGGCCTATAAAAGCTCGGCCACCCAGAGCCCGAGTCAAACTTGGTATCCGAGCCAAAGAGCTTCTCGCCGCAGCTTATGCATACGTACAGACCCTTTCCTTTATGTTCGTGGTATTTCCCGGTAAAAGGCCTCTCGGTACCCTTTTCCCTCGTCACATGGTACTGCTCTTCGGTAAGGGCGCTCCGCCATTCATCGTCCGTTTTTTTTACTTTATTTGCCATGCCTGTCTCCCTATCAGAATATGTCATATAGGATACCAGTTCAGGCGAAAAGGTTGCAAACCGGGAATTAATTCCTTCTAGGATTATCCGGGCTTTCGTTTCTCAATAGTGAGCCATGCTACCAGAGTGCTTAAAAGCACAAGCCCGGCCGATATCATCATCATCAGTCGATAGCTCGCTAAGAATGAAGTGTCTATGGAAGATCTTATAATTTCCCGGGTCTTTGGCTCTACATTATCCGGTATTTCTATAAGCAGAAACTTAATGCGCTGCGAATCTATGTACTGCCTTGTCTCTTGAGGTAACTCCAGCTGATCGAGATCTCTGTCGAGATTTCTGTTAAATGTGCTAAGAGCAAACACACCCATAACGGCAATTGCGAGAAGCCCGGCGATCCTGCCAACGGTGTTATTCACTCCGGACGCCACGCCCGATTCTTCGAGCCCGACCGAACTCATCACGGCTGTTGTGAGAGGAGAGATAACGATTGCCATGCCGATGCCGAGCATAGTAATCGCGGGGAATATCGTAGTCCAGTAACTCCCTCCGATATCAGGAAGCGTAAAGAGATAAAAACCGATAGATGCTAGTATTGTTCCGGCTATAATTGCCGGTTTCGCTCCATACCTGGCCACCGTACCCCCGGCCCATCTTGAGAAAAGAACTAGTGCTATCACAAGGGGAACGAAAGCGAGTCCTACTCCGGCAGCCGAATACCCTTGCAATTGTATAAGGTTAAAGGGGATAAAAAATATTGCGCTGCTCCACGCGGCCCAGTAAAGAAACGATATCAGGTTCGCCCCGCTGAAAGTCCTTGATCTGAATAGGCTAAGCGGCATCATCGGCGAAGACGCCCGCCACTCATATATAATGAAGGAGATAAAGAAAATCCCCCCTGCTACAAGCGGAACAATAACTTTGGGATGTCCAAAACCTATATTTCCGGAATCTACAAGAGCGAAGACTATACATCCAAGTGCCAGTGTCGCGAATAACGACCCCCAGATATCAAGCCCCCCGGTTCCGTTTTCCTTTTTACTCTCCGGTATGCGCCAAAACAGAACTCCTAAAACGATCAGAGCCAGCGGCAGATTAATGAAAAACACCAGCCGCCAGGATATATTCTGTGCAAGCCAGCCGCCCAGTATCGGGCCCAGAGCCGTAGTTACCGCCGTAAACGCCGACCACGTACCTATGGCTCGCCCACGGTGTTCTTCACTGAACGAAACAGTAATAATAGCCAAACTCCCCGGTACGAGAAGCGCCCCGCCAACGCCCTGAAACGCCCTTGCAACAATCAACTGACTCGTGCTTGGAGAAAGGCCGCACCACATCGAAGCCACTGTGAATACCACCACGCCTAAGGCAAATATACGTTTTCTGCCAAACCTGTCTCCGAGCGCCCCACCCAGGAGCATTAGTGAAGACATAAAGAGCGCATACGCCTCCATCACCCACTGTACTTGGGGTATAGTCGCGTTAAGCTCTTGCTGAAGCACAGGCACCACAACATTCATTGCGGTACTGTCTATGAAGGCCATGCCAGACCCTATGATGGCGACCACCAAAATCCATCTACCGGTGCGCTTATTTACAAAGTTTACGCCGGACACTTCTTCTGGTGCGCTTTGCTCAGGCGCTTTTTTAATTACTTCAGGCATATTAAGACCCACTAAGTTTCTTAATAGCGGCGGCATTGTCAACCGAAACTAAACTTAGAGCCCATTAAACATAACCTATATTAGCCCCGCTTGCTCATCATATATAAAGTGAGAGGGTCGTATCCGATGTTCATGTTTCCTTTAGAGCAATATCTAATTAAAAAGGTGCACCAACACAATCATCTTCACGGGTTATTAAAATCATCGGGAAACGGGTCTTTGTTATCCCTGCTAACTCTATCCTATTGCGAAACGCCGTGGTGGTATAAGCTGCCTCTGTAGGTCCCGAGTAGAGTCGAAAAAACTTTATTCTGAAGAAGCCTTACCGTTAAATCCCCTAATCGAGCAGAGATTAAATCCGATAAAAAGAGCAGCCTCGGCTGGAACGGAAGAATAATCCTAGCCCTATTATGCTCCACACCATCCAGCACCGCTTTTGCCACAGTCTCTACTGATATCGGAGTAAGTCTCCTGAACGGCGGCGGCATGTCCTCGGGTTTTACGTTATCCAAGAGCGGTGTTTGCGTTAGAGCCGGGTGGATAATAGAGACATTGATCCCTGAGCCTCTCATCTCCTGCCTGAGGGCATCGTTGAACCCTGAAATTGCATGCATCGCTGCTGAGTACCCTCCGAAATGGGGAAAAGCCTTTTTACCCACAACAGAAGACATATTCATAATATACCCCGAGCCCTGCCTCTTCATGATGGGGAGAACCTCAGTCGTAACATTAACCGTTCCGAAGTAATCAGCGTCCATCATCTTCTTAGCATTTTCGGCAAAATTATCGTCTTCTACCCTGCCGACATATGAGCTTCCGGCGTTATTAAATAGAACGTCGATAGAGCCGTAATGAGAGACAACATCACTGACCATGTTGCTCACTTGCTCTGGTGACGATATGTCTGTAGGCACAACTAAAACATTGGGATTCAGGGCTCTGATTTCCTCAGCCACCTTATCAAGCTTTTCCCTGGAGCGGGAGACTAATACTGTTTTTGCGCCTTCCCGGGCGAACTCAATCGCCGTCTCTCTGCCAATACCGCTTGAAGCACCTGTTATTACAACTACCTTATCCTTAAATCTTGATTTGTTACTCATGGTTAATACCTCCTTATTTTTAGAGTTTTTTGAATTATTCTTATTCTCATACTGCCAATTTCTCTACACTAGGAGCACCTTTGTCGCTATTCGGCTTAAGAAGAGCAAGCCCCTTCTGCTTTGCGGTAACAAGCCACTCTTCACTATCGTGTGCAAGTAAAGGCTCTTTAATTAACGGGTAACCGCGCTCAGACTCCCAGCGGTCAAGCCGAGGTGTGCGTGTACCCATTATTCTCAGAAGTTGCCAGAACGCGCTTAGCTTACCGCCGATTTTTAATCCCGGAAACACAAGCTCTGGATGTTCTATGTAACGGCGGGCCGTAACCTCGAAATCCTCAGGAGCCCTTCCGGTTACAAGCTCGACATGATCAGTCGGAGCGCCGACTGCATAGGTCCCGCCCCTTAACTCCTCGGCATAACGACGGATCTGGGCTATCTCGAAATTTGAGAACCCCATAACCTTAGAGGCTTTTGTGAACATAGATATAGGGATATCTTCATAAGCGACACTTCGATCAAGAATTTTGCCGAATATGTTTGCAGCGTCGTGTCCGGAAATAAGCTTCGGCCCGGTAGGGCGATAACTCTTACCGATATGAGCTTCGGGCTCCGCCAGGACGAAAGCCGCGACAGAGGCAATATCCTCGTTTGAGGGCGGTGCGTTAAGCCCTTCTCCGTAGGGGAGCATAAGCTTACCAAAGTGGGCGACAGCAGGTAAGCCGAAGAAATATGTGAATGCAAACAGGCCGGGGTTAACATAGACAACATCCACACTCGGCATCCACTGAAATATATTGTTGGATATCCAGTGCTCACGTTGATGAATCGACGGATGCAAGGGGTGAGGGTTCCAGGCAGTTAAGAGAGCTACTGTCTCTAGCTTTGCTTCCTCTGCGGCCAAGGCAAAAAGCATAGAGCCGTGTAAAGCGTTTTCAGCAAATGGCGGGCAATAATAAGCGCGCTGCACATTCATGAGCGCCTTTCTGATATCCCTCATATCGTAGAGGTCCCCGACAAAGATTTCAGCACCGGCTTTTCTTAAGCGCTCCGAGCGCGCGTCCTGTCGCCTGACGAAAGCACGAACCGGAAAGCCCATCTTCAATAATTGTGCAGCCAATATCGATCCCGTATGCCCCCCAGCCGATGTAACAAGAATTCTTGGTTTACTCATTGCAATACCTCCTTATAGGTGTATATACACATATAGATCTAAATTTTTTACTTTTGATTCAGCTTTTCTGTCAGACCCGTCAGGTTCGAGATCATTGAGCTCCAGTTCTCAAGGCCCAGCGCGGTTTTTATTTCTTCCTGTGTTTTCTTCCATAACGGCAGGGCATCGGATAATACTTCCTTACCACCGCTTGTAATATTGATAATTTTTGCCCTCCGGTCACTGCCCTGTTTTATTTCAATAAACTCTTTTTTCTCCAGAGGTGCTAGGTTACGAGCAAGTGTAGTTCTGTCCACATGCATCAAATCTGCAAGCTTTGTCAAAGAAATCGGCCCATGCACAAAAATGTGACCTAAAACCGTATACTGAGTGCCTTCGAGTCCCATAGGTTTAAAAGCTTCGTCAAAAAGATTTTGCACAATCCTTGTCGCTTTCTTTAAATTAAAGGCTGTGCATTCCGTGCATCTAGAAACTTCGTGCCTGCTTAATTCGCTCACATTAACATTCTTTTTCATCATAATAGGAGTATATACACCTATTATGATCTTGTCAAGAAGTTTTTTTCATTCCTAATGATTTTATTGCCCAGACTACCAATCGGAGGAGTAAATGTTTGCCCTATCAAGCCTTTTTTCCTATAATGTAAGTTAGCGGGGTATGAAATAATGAGTAAATTTGAAGGGAAAAATATTATAGTCGGGGTCACTGGCGGCATTGCGGCCTACAAGTCCTGCGACCTTGTCCGTCAGCTCGTTAAGGGAAATGCATCTGTACAGGTAGTTATGACACAGAACGCAACCGAGTTTGTCACGCCTCTTACTATGCAGACACTCTCCGGAAACCGTGTTGCTTTAAAGACTTTCGATCTTGCCTGGGAGGCGGAGATAGGACACATAAGCCTCGCGGATAACTCAGACGTAATCGTTATAGCCCCCGCATCGGCAAGCTTTATCGGGAAAATCACCTCGGGTATCGCAGATAGCCTCCTTGCTACAGTTATCCTCGCAGCGAAGTGCCCGATCATACTTTGCCCGGCCATGAATGTGAATATGTACTCAAACCCTGCCGTTCAGGAAAATCTCACTAAACTCAGGCAGCGCGGACTGATTATTATAGAGCCCGGTGAGGGCGAGCTTGCATGCGGCTGGGAGGGCAAGGGAAGACTACCCGAGATAGACGATATAGTGTATGAAATTGAAGCGGCACTAACTCCCAAAGATTTAAACGGAGAGAAAGTGCTCGTAACAGCCGGAGCAACACGTGAACACATCGATCCCGTAAGGTTTATTTCAAACCCCTCAAGCGGTAAGATGGGATACGCTCTGGCAAATGAAGCGCGCAAGAGAGGGGCTCAGGTAAAACTGATATCGGGAAAGACAGATTTGACGCCGCCATATGGAGTGGAGCTCATTCATACTGAGAGCGCTTCAGATATGTATGATGCTGTAATCAAGCACCTAAAATGGTCTACCATCGTAATCAAAGCTGCGGCAGTCGGAGATTACACACCGCAAATCAAACAAAACGGTAAGATTAAAAAAGAAAGCGGCAAGAAAACTATCGAGCTAAAACAGACCAGGGACATATTAAAAGAAGTAGGAGGCAAAAAGAACGGCCGAATTGTCATCGGTTTTGCGGCAGAGAGCGAGAATCTTATTAAAAACGCAAAGGAAAAGCTCAAAAGCAAAAAAGCCGATATGATAGTAGCCAACAATATTCTTGAGCCCGGAGCCGGGTTTGAAAAAGATACCAATAGAGTACATCTACTATACGGGGGTAATACCGAAGAGCTCCCGCTCATGTCAAAATCGGATATTGCTCAGAAGGTTCTCGATAGAATTTCCTCCATCAAGAGCTAGGAAGTAAATTTCTAAACCCCCTAACTGAACCGCATTACTATATAAAATAAAATTTCATTCCCACAAATACTAGAATGAGCATCAAATGCACATAAGAATGCAGCAATCCCTTCTGAACAAATCCAGGACGCTTAATTACAAATCAGTATGTAACTTAAAAAGTAGCTCTTTTCAGGTCTTGGCTATTAGCCCAATACAGCGTCTTTACACGCTTTGGCTACCCTGAACTTAACTACAGTCTTGGCCGGTATATCGATTTCCTGACCGGTTGCGGGGTTTCTTCCTTTCCGCGCTTTCCGGTCATTAAGAACCAATTTACCTATTCCGGGAAGAGTAAATTGTTTGTTCTTCCTGGCTTCGCTATAAGCGACAACAGCTAGCTCGTCGATAATCTCAGCTGCTGTTTTTTTGGTGATCCCAGCCTTCTCGGCTATGTGGGCAGATAATTGTGATTTTGTCATAGGCATATACCCTGCTACATCCCTCTCCTTTGGATTTAGTCTTAATTTGTCATATTACAGAAAAATGCCTGAAAAATCAATATGTTCTGAGAAAAAAATAAAGAAGACTTTAAAATCGTTGCCACAAGTAGCCGGAGGCATTACATGTTTTTAAAGATTGCACGAAAGGTTTTGATTCCTACCGAACCTTTGTATAATTAATATAACAATCTGGAAATTATTGTGTAGTCTTATTCCGAGAGATCTATTTAATATCTAAGATAAAAACATGAGGACTAATAAAAGAAAACAATGGGTATGGTTCTTTGGCTTCCTTCTGGCATTCCTAGTGCTTAGCATCGGACTCTACGTTCGCATGATCTCTGTGCGTACATCAGCGTTTGAAGGGGAAACCGAAAAAAAGCTTACGCCCGTAAGAGTACAAGACTCATCGGTTACGGAAGTATGGAGAACCACAAGCTTTCTGGCGCGGCTCGAGGGCGGACAAACGGTAAGCATTAAAGCGGACGTCAGCGGATGGGTTGTTGAGAAAAAAGCCGTATTGGGCGAGCATATTGAAAAAGACCGGCTTCTTATTGTGCTTCAGGACGACCGCAAGGTTTTCAGACTCAAAGAATCCGAAGCGCGGCTCAAGGCTGCCAAAGCCAACCTGAATGAGCTCAAGCGTAAATACGATCAAACCGTTACACTTGTTGAAAAGGGCATTGTAGCGCGCGACACACTAGATTCTCTCTCAAACCAGGTATCCTCTGAAGCTTCGAGCGTGGACGGTCTTGAAGCCTCTTACAACTTAATGAAATGGGATGTAGAGCACTTAAACGTGAGGGCGCCAATCTCAGGCAACGTGTCAGAGATAATTCCGGATATTGGTCAGGAAGTAACTTCAGGCGAAGTGGTTGCTGGAATGGTAAGTACTTCAAACGAGCGCGTAGTGGCAGGGGTCGAGCCCAGATGGGCTAGGGCGATCAAACCCGGCATGACAGTGAATCTCAACACAACTCTAAACGGGACTTTTGAACAAACACAGGCGCGTGTAATTGGTGTAAGCCCCGGCATGGACTCTCTTTCGGGAACCTATGAAGTAGAGGCTGAAATAATAGACAACAAGTACAATTGGTGGCCTGGAGAGATCGTTAACATGCAGGTGCCCGTTGAATTACTAAAAGATGTGATCATAGTACCGAGGACAGCAGTACTGTCTGACAACCGCGATCTTTTCATCTTCGTTTACCAAGATGGAAAAGCTCAAAAGATCCCGGTTTCGGTTGTTTGGATAAATGAAAACGAGGGCAGCATACCTTCACACATGATACCGGAAAACAGCAAGGTCATCGTAGAAGGCCACGTTGGACTTGCCGGTGGACAACTCGTCCGCTTGATGCCGTAACCCCGAAGAGCCTCTAATGCACATTGCCGAATTCTCAGTTAAAAACCCCGTACTAGTAAACCTCCTTATGCTCTCAATACTCGTTGTTGGAATACTTTCCGCAACGAGACTTCCGCTTGAGCTGTTTCCCTCTATAAAGCTCGAGCTTGTGACAGTGAGCACGGTTTTTCCCGGAGCTTCGGCTGAAGACGTTGAAAAACTTGTCACCATTCCCATAGAAGACGAAATTAACGATATAAGCGGCATAAAAGTGCTGCGCTCCACTTCATCGGAAGGACTCTCCTCCGTTGTGGCAGAGCTTTACACCGGGGAAGACATTCAAAAGCTGGCGCAGGAAATTCGATCCGAAATATCAAGGATCGAGGACAAACTCCCGGATGATGCGGAAGACCCGATTGTAGAGGAATTCGACGCCAATTTTCCTCTCATAAGCGTCGCCATAGCAGGCGACCTCCCACAGGAAACTCTCAGGAGCTACGCCCTATCACTTGAAAATGAGCTCAAGCTCATCAGCGGAGTAGACAGCATAATCACCTCCGGGCTCGGCGACCCCGCATTTTGGGTTTACGTGGATCCCGACAAACTCCGCCAGTACGGAGTAAGCCTGGAAGAAGTGGCAACAGTAATCGACCAGAAGAACCTCGACCTGCCTGGCGGAGCTGTAGAACAGGGAGACTCGGAGATACTTGTAAGAGTCACGGGACGCGTTCAGAAAGTAGAAGACCTACTCAATATCCCTGTAAGACGAAGCGACCAGGGTAGACACATATTACTTAGGGATATAGCGAGAATAGAACAGGGCGAGCAGAAGACCAGAACCAAGGCCCGCGTAAACGGTCTCCCGTCCATCAACTTCTGGATCAATAAGCAAAAGAACACAGACTCGATAAAAACCGTTACGACAATAGAAGATAAAGTCGAAGAATTCAGGGGAAGAGTGCCCGAGGAAATACAGCTATATACTACAAACGACACCTCTTACTGGGTCGAAAAGAGATTCGAGACGATGGTTAACAGCGGTCTAATAGGTCTTGTTGTCGTGCTCATAATTCTCGCCCTGTTCCTGGATTTAAGGGCGGCTATCGTAGCCGCAGTCGGACTTCCTGTGGCTTTCTTCGGAGCTTTTATACTAATGCAGTTCTCGGGGATCACGCTAAACGTGCTCTCCATGTTCGGCCTCATATTGGTCCTTGGGATAATTGTCGATGACGCCATTATCGTAGCCGAGAACATACAGCGTTACTTACAGCTCGGATACTCTGCAAAAGATGCGGCGATTAAGGGAACAAAAGAAGTTGCCATGCCTGTCGTGGCCACAATTCTCACTAATATTGCCTCGTTCATACCCCTTTTGATTGCGACGGGCCTGATAGGTAAATTTATGTCTATAATTCCAAAGGTCGCGATATTCGCACTACTTGTTTCGCTGATAGAAGCTCTTATCATCCTGCCGTCCCATTGTGCGGATTACTTAAAACCCGGGCGCGCAAACAGACAAAACAGGAGCTGGGTCTACAAGATCCGGTTCTACTATATGAAAGCGCTTACATTCTCACTTAGGCATAGATATATAACAGTCACGACTTTCGTACTGGTTCTTATTCTTACACTCGGCATTTTCATGAAGGTACCGAGGGTTCTTTTCTATTCTCAGGATGTTGCGGAAATCTATATCAGGGTCGAGAATCCCTCCTGGTCCAATATCGACTCTACTGTAAAATCTGTTGCTAAAATTGAAGATGCGGTTAAAGAAATCGTACCCGATCATGTGCTTAAAAACACAATATCGATGATAGGAATAGACCTTACAGGTCAGGAATCCGATCTGGGCGACCACCTTGCAACTGTAATTGTGGAGTTTGAAGATTTCGATGTACGAGAAGAAAACGCGAAAGAGCTTGCCAAGGAAATAAGAAAAAGAGTTGAGAGTGAAGTAGTAGGACCCGTAAGAGTGGATTTTGTCGAATCAGGGGGTCCGCCGACAGGAAAGGCCGTTGACCTCAGGATTATGGGAGAGAACTTTGAGTCCTTAAAAGAGCTCGCCGGGATAGCTTCTGAAAATCTTGAAACTGTCCCCGGTGTAAACAGCGTAAGTGACGATCTGATCTGGGGCAAACCAGAGATCAGAATCAACGTGGACGAGCAGAGAGCTGCGGTGTACGGACTCGACACGCGCACCATTGCAAGGGCCATAAGGGCCGCGGCAGAAGGGCTGACAGTAGCACAAACCCGCCTCGGCACTGAAGAAGCCGACATAATAGTTAAATACGAGCTCCCCTCAGGGAACCTGCTCTCACTACTGGAGTCATATCAGATAAAATCGCCCGGTGGCGGCTGGGTGCCCATAAGCAGCGTTGTCAGCATGAGTGTCGAGCCTAGCATGCTCACTATATCCCGCTATGATAACGAGCGCGCTGTCAGGGTAACGGCTGAAGTTGACGAGAAGATTACTACACCGACTGAAGTCAATGCCTCCCTTTCAGCCTATATTGACGATACCTTAAAGAATTTCCCAGGTTACTCATACGTGTTCGGCGGGGAGGAGGAACAGACAAGAGAATCGCTTGAGAGCATACAGAGGGCGGCCATAATTGCGATCCTTCTTATCTACATAATCCTTGCGAGTATGCTGAGATCCTACACGCAGCCTTTCATTATTATGGCAGTGCTCCCCTTTGCGCTCGTTGGCGTGATGATAGGAATACTCCTTCGGGGCGAGCCTCTCACACTGCCAGCGCTGATCGGGACCGTTGCGCTCCTTGGAATTGTGGTAAACGACAGCCTTATCTTAATGACGTTTATAAACTCGAGGTTTAGTAAAATGGGCAGAGTAGTTGCGGTCGCTTTCTCTGCCAAGCACCGCTTCAGACCCATCGTCCTAACCACTGTGACCACGTTCGGCGGGCTTGCTTCATTAATGATTAAATTCAGGGGGGAGGCCGCGTTCCTGGCTCCGATGGCCATAGCGCTCGGGTTCGGGCTTTTGTTCGCCACGTTTATAACCTTGCTCTTGATCCCGTGTCTCTACTTGATTCTCGACGACACTAAAATTTATATCTATAAAAAATGGGATGACTGGCGCAGAAACAGAAGAGCTGTCACAGACCTGCCTGGTAATAATGAGCCTGACACTTTACGGTAGGACCGCAATTTAGTTTTTCTCATTTCTAACGGACGTCCATTTTGATCAGCTAGGTAAATCCATAAATTCACTTACATAGATAAGAAAAAATATGTATAATTGCTCTAGTTAACGGCATATAGAAAACGTATAGGAGGATGTAAATGAGAAGCTACATCTTAGTATTGATAATAACTATGGGCTTTGCAGCACAGGCGTTTGCGCAGCCCATAGCCTACATCGGTGGACGGGATGAGAACATAATCTCAGTTATAAACGTCCAGACAAACCAGGTAGTATCGGTGTTCCCCTCTCCTCTGTCCGGGTCTTTAGAAGGCTCGACGGTCTCATCCGACAATAAGTTTATCTACTACACCGGAGACGGCGGGATTATAAAGATTGATACATCCAACAATCAAATTGTTAACCAGACGACTCTGCCGAATGATACTCTCGCAATACAGGTATCCCCCGACGGCAATACACTTTATACGGCGAATGGAACAGCAGACACTGTCACCGTGCTAAACGCAGCGGACCTATCTGTAATTACCACCGTACCGGTGGATATTAACCCTCGGGCCATAAGTATCACCCCTGACGGAAGTAAGGTTTATACCGCAAATCTCAATAACGCCTCTGTCTCGGTAATCGACACGGCTACCAATACGCTAATTACGACGATTAACCTTCCGGGGGCAATAGCCACGCGCGGTATATGCGTGCACCCCGCAGGGCAATTTGTATATGCTACAAACTCC
>Ga0209633_10002035_pt1 | contig 20032 bp, 15 predicted proteins | sample Cruoilmetagenom1_FD_187290 | JGI IMG/M metagenome (GOLD analysis project Ga0209633, IMG submission 187290) | Oil polluted marine microbial communities from Coal Oil Point, Santa Barbara, California, USA - Sample 1 (SPAdes) (version 2) | ecosystem: Environmental > Aquatic > Marine > Oil seeps ... | reverse complement strand
GAGCCACAACCGTAGTCGATGACCTGTCGATGCAGCGGCGGGTGGCGGTCGAGCCAGCGCAGACACATGGCGGTGGTGGGGTGGGTGCCAGTACCGAAGGCGAGGCCGGGGTCGAGGTGAATGTTGACCGCAGCAGGATCAGGTGCGGTATAGCCACTGGGAATAATCCATAGACGCTTGCCAAAGGGCATGGGTTTGAAGTGTTTGAGCCAGACCCGCTCCCAGTCCTGATCCTCAAGTCCCTCCCAACGATAGGCGGGCAGTGGGCTATCGCCCCAGAGTTGTTGCATCTGCCCAATCAGGCCCTCGGTATCGATATCGGCGCTGAACAGGCCAATAACCAGGGTCTGGTCCCACAGGGGTGTCTCGCCGGGTAGGGGTTCGAATAATGGCTGGTCGGCGGCGTCCAGAAAGGTAACCGAGACACTGCCGGCATCAGTCAGTAAATCTGATAATCGGTCAGCCTCATTTGCTATAGATGAGAATTTTACTTGTAGCCAGCTCATAAGAAAGTCTCGAGTGACGAGGGATGAGTAACGAGGAAAAAATTAGAGACGCGGGTTTAAGTTGCGCCCCGTCCCTTGTTACTCGAAACTCATCCCTGAAAAGAGGTTGAGGAATTATTTCTCACTCAACTTCTTTTCAAGATAATGGATATTGGTGCCACCGGTTTGAAAGCCGGTATCACGCAGCAATTCCTGATGCAGCGGGATGTTGCACTTGATGCCTTCAATGACCACTTCGCCCAGGGCGCCGCGCATACGTGCCATGGCAATATCACGGTTGTCGCCATATGCGATGAGCTTACCGATCATGGAGTCGTAATACGGTGGAATGCGATAGCCATTATAGATATGGGTGTCGACCCGAATGCCGGGACCACCGGGGGCATGATAGGCCGTTAGGGTTCCGGGTGACGGCATAAAGTTTACCGGGTCTTCGGCATTGATACGACACTCAATGGCATGGCCGCGAATGACAATGTCCGCTTGTGTATAAGACAGGGGTTCGCCGGAGGCGATCAGCAACTGTTCTTTGACAATATCCACACCGGTAATCATTTCGGTTACCGGATGTTCGACCTGAACACGGGTGTTCATTTCGATGAAGAAGAACTCACCATCCTGATAGAGGAATTCAAAGGTACCGGCGCCGCGATAACCGATATCGATACAGGCCTGGGCGCAACGGGTACCGATGTGGTTACGGACTTCATCACTAATACCGGGGGCCGGTGCCTCTTCAATCACTTTTTGATGGCGACGCTGCATGGAGCAGTCGCGTTCACCCAGGTGAATGGCGTGACCGTGTTCATCGGCCAGCACCTGGATCTCGACGTGGCGCGGGTTGTCGAGAAACTTTTCCATGTAGACGGTAGCGTTATTGAATGCGGCGCCGGCCTCGGCCTTGGTCAGTGAAATGGCGCCGAGCAGGTGCGCCTCGGCATGTACCGCACGCATGCCGCGGCCACCACCACCACCGGCGGCCTTGATAATAATCGGGTAACCGATTTCGCGGGCAATGCGTAGATTGGTTTCATCATCGGTGCCCAGCGGGCCATCGGAACCGGGTACGCAGGGAACACCGGCATTTTTCATGGCGGCAATGGCGGCCACTTTGTCGCCCATCATTTCAATGGTCTCGGCGCGAGGACCGATAAAAATAAAACCACTTTCTTCAACACGGCGGGCAAACTCGGCATTCTCCGAGAGGAAGCCATAACCGGGATGGATGCCCACGGCATCCGTCACCTCGGCGGCGCTGATCAGCACCGGGATATTCAAATAGCTATCGACAGAGGCCGCGGGTCCGATGCACACCGACTCGTCGGCGAGGCGGACATGTTTTAAGTCACGGTCGGCCTCGGAGTGGGCTGCTACGGTTTTGATCCCCAGCTCGCGACAGGCGCGCAGGATACGCAGGGCGATTTCCCCGCGATTGGCAATAAGTACTTTATCCATCATGAAAGTTTTTCTCTAGCGAAGCCCCGCCACACCATGTAGCGGAGACAGGTTATTCAATAATAAATAGTGGCTGGTTGTATTCCACCGGCTGGCCATTCTCCACCAGGATAGCCTTGACCGTGCCGGCCTTATCCGCCTCAATCTGGTTGAGGAGTTTCATGGCCTCGATGATGCACAGGGTGTCACCGACATTGACCTGTTGGCCTACCTCGGTAAAGGCCTTGGCGCCAGGTGTAGAGGATCGATAGAACGTTCCTACCATAGGTGATTTCACGGCGTGGCCGGTGGGTTCTGCTGGAGCTGCACTTGTCTCGATGACCGGTGCGGGGGCTGGCGCTGCGGCAACAGGCGCCTGCATCATGGGTGCGCTAACAAAAGACTGCATGTTGCGACTGATACGTACAGATTCTTCACCTTCATGAATCTCGATCTCGGCAACACCGGACTCTTCCAGTAGCTCGATTAATTTTTTAACTTTGCGAATATCCATCGTTTGCTTCTCACATATTTTTAGGTTGATGGGGTGTTCAGTTGTTGTAAGGCCGCCTGCAAGGCAAGTTCATAGCCCTGGGCACCTAAACCGCTGATGACGCCGACGGCGAGATCAGAAAAATAGGAATGTTGTCGAAACTGTTCCCGTGCATGCACATTGGATAAATGTATTTCAATAAAGGGGATGGCAACGGCGGCCAGAGCATCCCGAATCGCTACGGAGGTATGGGTGTAGGCAGCGGGGTTGATAATAATGAAATCGACCTCTTCCTGTTGTGCCTCCTGCACGCGGCCCACCAATTCATGCTCGGCATTACTCTGGAAGCTGCTGAGCTGATGATTTTCGTTACCCGCTATATCAGCAAGACGCAGGTTAATGGTCTCCAGATTAGTAGTGCCATAGTGCCCCGGCTCCCGCGTTCCCAGCAGGTTCAGGTTTGGACCATGTATCACCAGAATGTGTGCCATATTGAAGTATTAAAACTCGATTTATGCTTAATTATGCGTTGGTACGCCGCCATTTATCCGAAGATAGCGTCTTTTACAGCCACTTCATAAGGAAATGTCGTACTTAATTGTGCATGAGACTTGGGGGAAAGTCCAGAAAATGGCGGATTCCCCGAATTTCGACGCAGATGATAGCTAGTTTGCTGGACTTTACCCGTCTAGCGGGTCACAAAAAGGAGAATACTACAGCAGCGGCTTGATAATGGCCTCAGCTTCCTGGTAGGTTAATCCGCTACGATGAGTAGCGACAACTTTACCGCTACGGTCAACGAATACGGTGTAGGGCAAAATGCCATAACGGTTACCGTAGGCCTTGGCCAGTGAAATACCCTCTTTATCGCCGATAAGGATCGGGTAGTTAATGTCCATGGGGTCAACAAAGTCAACCGCATTTGCCTTGGTATCGAGGGTTATGCCAACGATGGCGAGGCCTTTATCCTTATAGGCTTTCTGTAGTTTGATAAAGGCCGGGATCTCTTTGCGACAGGGTGGGCACCAGGCGGCCCAGAAATTAATCACCAATACCTTGCCATCCCAGTCCTTGATGTTGCGTGTCTTGCCAGCAATGTTCTTGAGTGAAAACTCCGGGCGATGCGTCGGCGTACTCACATCTTCTTTCTGTATCGCTGTCGCCGTTGAGCTTGTTGTTGCAGGTGAAGCACCAAGCCAGTGTTGGGCCAGAAAACCTGAGCCCAGACCGATAACCGCGACGACAACAAATACAACAGAAGATTTTTTCATGAGTAACTTAACTGCAATTTTATTGTTTAAGCACCTGGTGAACTCGTGCCATAAAGTTTTTTGCATTCATGGCGCCCACGACACGATACTTCCTGACCTCGTTACCCTTTTTATCAAAAAACAAAATAGCGGGAGGGGCCTGTACGCCAGCGTGTTTGCTCAAGGCACGATCCTGTGCATCATTGGCAGTCACGTCGGCCTGTAATAAAACAAAATCCTTTAGCTGCGCCTGAACCTGCGGATCGGAGAAGACATAGTCTTCAAACTCCTTGCAGTAGGTACACCAGTCGGCATAAAAGTCCAGCATGACATATTTACCGGCAGCGCTAGCGGCGGCGAGCTCTCTTTTCAAATCTTTATCTGATTTAATACGCTTAAAGCTCAGGTGTTCCTGCGCCGCTACGGCACCGCCACCACTAATGAGACTGGAGCCGTGTAAGGGGTCGGTAACATTGCGTGCACCGGTCAGGCCGCCAAGCATGACAATGGCGCCATACAAGATAATGACAATACCAAGACCCTTCCAGAGGCGCATCCAGCCGGAGGCCTCTTTTTGCAGTTGATCCAGTGCGCCCATGTAAATGCCTGAGACAATAAACAGGGTTGCCCACATCAGCATAAGCATTTTGACAGGGATAAAGCTGACACGTTCCAGGAAGAGTATGGCGATTGACAGGAGTATGACACCGGCAACGGCCTTCACCACATCCATCCAGGTTCCGGCCTTGGGCATGAACTTACCGCCCGTAGTACCGACAATCAAAAGTGGCAGGCCAAGACCGTTACCCAGGACAAACATGGCGATAAAGCCCAGTAAAATGTTGCCTTCCTTGGCGGCGACGGCGAGGGCGCCAATCACCACCGGGCCCGCGCAGGGGCCAATGATCAGTGCCGATAAGGCGCCCATAATGGCAATGCCAATAAACGATCCGCCGCGTTGTTTATTGCTGATCTCACTTAGCTTGCTTTGCAGCGAGGCTGGCATCTGGATGGTGTAAAAGCCAAACATGGAGAGCGCTAACAGCACAAACAAAATTGAGAAAGGAATCAGTATCCACGGGCTCTGGAAATAGGCCTGCAGGTTGACACCACCGGCAAACATGGCGACCACGGCACCCATGACACCGAAGGTGAGCGCCATGGCCTCTACATAGACCAGTGACATGCTAAAAGCCCCCGCCGTGGTGACCTTCTCACCTTGACCAATGATGATGGAGGATAAAATCGGAATCATGGGATACATGCAGGCAGTAAATGCCAGCGCGACACCACCAAGGAAGAAGAAAATAATGATATGTAGGATACCGCCCGAGGCCAGTACCTGTGCAGACTGATCCTGTGCGGAGACAAAATTATTAGCGGTGCCCGTTTTAGTTTGGGTGGCAGCGGTGCCAACCGTTGCTGTGGTTGCCGGTAATAACAGGTCCAGTTTTTTGGTCTGTGGTGGATAACAAATACCCCGTTTTTCAGCACAACCCTGATAAATGACCTGTAGTGGCAGGGTCATTTCTGCTGCATTGCTGCGAATCAGGTTGAGTGTTACCTCGGCAGTATTATGGTAGACGTGCAGGGTTGTTTTAGAGGGTTCATCATACTTGCTCTGTGGTTGTGAAAACTTCACTTCACCCAGACGCACACCGCTGACATTTTTCAGCTTGAAATTGAACTTGTCCCGATACAGATAATAATCCTTGGCAATTTGCCAGCGCAGGACGACGGTATTGCCATCGACAACTTCAGGGGAGAGGGCAAAGACCTGATCCGCTGGCAGGATATCATTTTCGCCACCTATACCTAACACCTGGCTAAGGGAAGGAGGGGATTTAAGCACAGGGCTGCTACTCGTCACCGCCGGAGGTAAATCAATACGGAGTTTTTTACGTTGCGGCGGATAGCAAATGCCAATCTCCGCACAGCCTTGATATTGGACGCTTAGTACCAGTGTATTCAGCGCCGAGGCACTGCGTGTTATCGGAATGCGTACCGATAACCTGTGCATAAAAACTTCGACTTCCCCCTCGTTACCATCGGGGAGAATACCGTTATGGAGCTTCCCTTTGGGCATTTTAATCGCCCCGAGGGTGATCCCATCGTTATTACTGGCAAACTTGAACTTGTCGAGGTAGAGGTAATAGCCCTTGGCGATATCCCACTCCACCCGCACGGCATCGGGGCCATCGGCACTGGCACTGATCTTAAAGGCCACATCAGGCATGAGTGGTTCGTCATCGGCCTGCGCGGTCAGTGGTAACAGGCAAATGAGAAACAGGCTTAAAAGAGTCGTTATTGTTTTGCTTAACATGCTGATTTATCTCACTGATTCGTTGATCCATTCCAGGTAGGCCGGTAGGCCCGCGGTGACTGAGACCGCGACTATCTCTGGAAGTTCGTAAGGGTGCTGCTCGCGTAATACATTCTGCAATGCTTCATAGGCCGATGTCGTGGTCTTGATTAAGAGCAGTGCCTCGTCACTAAAATCAACCTTACCCTGCCAGGCATAGACGGATTGTATGCCATTAATGATGTTCACGCAGGCGGCCAGTTGTTTGCTAACCAGTAGCTCGGCCAGGGTGTTGGCCGTCGCATCATCCGGACAGGTACAATAGACTAGGAGGGCCTCAGAAGTCATCACGTAAAGATAACAGCAGTACGTGGGTGGGGCAAAAGGTATAATGCCGCTTTGTGACTGTGGAGACGCACAGTCACACGTAATATTCGAGGTACGACATGTTTCGAGTTCTGCTATTACTCTTTATCGCCATCCCTGTAGTGGAGATTTACCTGCTCATCCAGGTGGGTGAAAGCATCGGTGCCCTGCCGACAGTGGCGCTGGTCATTTTTACGGCTGTGCTGGGGGTGTGGTTATTGCGCTGGCAGGGGCTAACAACCCTGGCGCAGGTGCAACAGTCCCTGGCCCAAGGGCAGCTGCCTGCCGTGCCTTTACTAGAGGGCTTACTGCTGCTGGTAGCCGGGGCGCTGCTACTGACACCGGGTTTTTTCACGGATACGCTTGGCTTTACCCTGCTAATACCCCCACTACGGCGTGGTTTGGCCCGGGCCCTGTTGCAACAAGGATGGTGGCGCATGACGGGTAATTTCCAGCAAACAAGGACTCATCAAAATCAGTCCCACACTATTGACGGTGAGTTTTTACGCAAGGATGACGATAATGACAGTAACGGTCGCTAGTAAGCTGATAAGTAAGGTCTTTGATTCTATAGCGATTTTGCACACTACTGCATAAAAACACTGAGACCAGGCAAAAAATCAGGGATATGTCGGCTGATGCCTGAATCAGTTTGCTGATTTTATGTTGGAAAAAATACCGATAGTATTTAGCAATGTCCTGGAATTAATAGGTTTTCGAAGACAGATTTCAGCGCCAGCATCTATTATTTTTTTTACATTGTCCTGCTCAGGGCTGCCGGTTATGCCAATAATTCTGATGCCCCTGGTTTCCTGATTATTTTTGATAACATGACAGACTTCAATTCCATTCAATTTTGGCATCATTATATCGAGTAATACGATGTTAGGTCTGAATGAGTGAATTTTCATTCCTGCATCGAAACCATCATGGCTGATTTCTGTAGTAACGGCAGGAGTATGTGCCTTCAGGATCTCAAGTAGTAAATTAGTAAATTGCTTGTCATCATCCACGATAAGTATACGCAGGGTATCATCGTCAGTTGTTAGCAGGGTGAGGCCCCGCCGCTGAGCGAACCGATCCACCTCGTGGCGAAGGAATCGACGGTGGCCGCCGGGGGTGGCCTCCGCAACGAGTTCACCCTTCTGGGCTAATTGCCGGACCGTTATTGGTGAAATCATCAATAGGTTGGCGACTTCGTTAGGTGTCAGGTAGGGTTTGTTTTTTTGTTTCATAAATGTTGAGTGTCTGTGTAAAGAACTATTTTAGCAAGATACCAGAGAAATTATACAGCCGATCAATCTCCATAATTCGGATTTTCTAAGATTCTTGCCAGTGTAAATATATCATGTTTGCTTGCCTGAGCCATCATATTGATTTGCATGGAGAGACGAGTAAGTAGAGATTTTAGGCTAAACAAAATAAAACAGACACGAAATAACGGTTCCTGGCCCCTGTTCATCTAATGCTCGAAGAAGCTACGCAACCCGCCGGGTAGGGCGAGACGTTTTTCATAAGCATATTCGTACCACCGCCATAAATTGATTCACCGCAGAAGTAGCGATGATTTCGTTTGCCGCTATCATGATAATACAATTTTGTTTGCGCCAGGAAGGTCGGTAGGCTGAAACAAAGTATAAGCCTTGAATGGTATTTCAGGCCGTGCGACGTCAAGGCGCTTATAACGATCATGCTGTTACCTGCAATCAGGATAGTCTTCTTTGCCTGCCGAGACCCCCGCCCTGAAACAGCCTTAGTCTAAACAAGGATTTTTTCATAACATTGAAAAAGTGAATTCTACAGGAAAACAGATGGTCCAGGAAAATCAATGCCTGGGAGCGACACAAGGCAAGAATTATCCAGTAAGTTAAGCAAACAAGTGGTAAAATCATATTGGTTCAAAGCGCAGACACAAGCAGCCGCGACGCATAAAGGCGCAAGCATACGGTTAGTTTGTGCAACCGCGGGCACTAATGATGCCTGTAACTCCAGTATGATGTTATTAAAATCCATCGAAGATACACTTGATACGCCACATATGGGTGTTGCATCAGAATAATCAAAGATCAATTTCGCGCTAGAAGCCGGTCCTCCTGGCTCATCCCCTGCTTTTGGTGGCAGATAGTTTAATAGGGTAAGACGTTGCTATAGCATACGAGTAGTGCGTTTATGTCCTTTATTATTTGTCTTTGACAAAACATTCCAACGATACCATTAGTTCATGTACTGAATACATGAATTTATTTCAACGCTATAAATTTATCTACCCCCACTGAGTATTCAGCAGATTATTTCTGCATCCAATTTAACGCCGATATATTTGTAACTGTTCGAGTGCATGGCGATGAATGGCTGTATTTATAAAGCACTAATTCTGTATGGGTTTTGGATATCATTGCCCACGTTGTGGTGACTATGCTGGTAATTTAATATTTGCAGTATATAATCGATATAACTGAATGCAGCGTTTATATCGGTTTATATGTTTGGGTTCTAATGTTTATGATTATTTTTGTCAGTAAAGCCTTATATAAAAAGCGGAATAAATATCGATTTGGTGGTTCGAAGTTTCATGAGCTTAGCAACAATAAAATATAGGGTTATGTGCGAATCTTATTTGGCAAATATTTCTTCAAGCCTCCTAATATATTTGGATTTTGATATTCCACCCTGGTCTGTACATACGGATTTGGGCGGCAAGAATTTTAAATGAATTATTGCCCCTTTATTTATATGTCCGCCGTGATATTGCTCTGGCTCGATAAATTTTAATTATGCTGTGAATGGAGTCCGTGAATGCTAGTCCCGAACAAGCCAGTTGTAGATATCGTCAACAAACAACATCAGCTTGCACAAAACTCTGAACGGACCTTTGCTGATTTAATTGTTGATTATCTGGAGAATCTGGGTGTTGAATTTGTTTTTGGTGTCCCCGGTGGTGCAATTGAACCTTTGTATAACGCTCTGGCGAGGCGTGCCCGGCAACAAAACGTAAGCTTATGGAATTCGCAACCAGCATATCACCGTCTGGGCCGGAGAAGGCATCGTGACAAAAGCAGCATAAAGGCAATTGTTGCCCGGCATGAAACTGGCGCGGCCTTTATGGCGGACGGCTATGCCAGGGAGACGGGTAAACTGGGCGTGTGTTGTGCTACAACGGGACCGGGTGCCACCAACCTGATTACAGGCGTTGCGTCGGCCTACTGTGACCGCATTCCCATGCTGGTGATTACCCCACAAACAGCCTTGCCCAGTTTTGGTAAGCGCGCCTTACAGGAATCAACGAGTGAGGCTGTGGACATCGTCGGCATGTTTGAACATTGCACGAATTATAATACGCTGGTATCCCATCCCGAACAGCTCGAGCAGAAGCTGGTTACCGCTATCATTAAGGCATATCAAAGGCCTCAAGGGCCTAGCCACTTGAGTATTCCTATGGATGTTCTGAGTCTGGATGTTGGCTACAGACCACCGGCCTACGAACTAGGTCCATTGCTTCGCCAACCCGATGTCGTCGATTCACAAAATCTTGAGTCGTTCTGGGATGCGCTCAATACTGCACAGAATGTTGTGCTGGTCCTTGGTGGTGAGTGTGGTGACGCCGCTGATATTTTGACAGAGTTTGCCGAGATAAGTGGTGCATTAATTATTACAACTCCGACGGGAAAGGCCTGGGTCAACCCCTATCATCCGCAATATCGGGGTGTCTTTGGCTTTGCGGGCCATGACAGTGCCAGGGAGTTATTGCTTTCCAGTCATGTTGACCTGGTGATCCTGGTTGGCTGTAGCTTGAGTGAATTGGAAACCTCTGGCTGGGATAGCGATGCGTTGATGAATCATCGTCTGATACATGTAGACAGTACACTGGAGAATTTTACTCGTTCAGCAATGGCTCAACTGCATGTTTTTGGCCGATTAAACAGTATTTTTGAACATCTGATCAGGCGTCTCAATAATCGAATAGCAGAAAATAACAGCAGTTTATTTGGACGTAATAGGTCAAGGCATAAGGGGCGCTCATGTTACGCTCATACCAGTGGTGATATACCGAGGCAAATTAAAATAACCGATGTCGATAAACTCTATTCAACGCACACCCCTATTAAACCCCAGGCGTTAATGCATGCTATGGCAACGAAATTGCCAAACCAAACCCGGTTTGTTTGTGATGCGGGAAACAGCTGGGCATGGGCGATACATTACCTGCACACAAATGGCATGGGAAATTTTCGCATCGCCATGGGTTTTGGCGCCATGACATGGGCGATTGGGGCTGCTATTGGTACAGCCATAGCCTGCAAGGATGCACCAGTTGTCTGTATCACCGGTGATGGTAGCTATCTGATGAGCGGACAGGAGTTAACAGTTGCTGTACAGTTAAAGATCAGCGTCATCTTTATCATTTTAAACGATCAGGCCTTGGGTATGGTGAAACATGGTCAACGCCTGGGTGGTGGAGAGGCTATTGGCTATGAATTGCCGCCTGTAGACTTTGCAGGTGTCGCGAATGCCATGGGTGTACAGGCTTATACCGTTAAAAGTATAGAGGAATTTTATGCGCTGGATTTTGATGCCTTACATCGTGCCTGTTGTCCAATACTTCTGGATATACATATCGACCCTGAAGAGGTGCCCCCCATCGGGTCAAGAATGAAAGTGCTGACGGCTGGCAGGGAGTCACGTAAAACTGCTGACTAGTGTTGTTTTATTCAGCAATAAGGCATCAAACTATTTTTGAATAAAATTATTATTAGCACTTTTTTCATGCTAACTGTGTTTTAACTGATGTTAGAATGAAATTGTTTTTATATTGGGGGCAGCCTAAGCATGAATCAAGCACTCAACAAATTAGCCCTGCTAGGTTTGTTTTTTGGTAGCGGCGCCACGAATATTTATGCGCAGCAGGCGGCCACGACGGAGGAAGATTTAGTACATTTTTATGGTGATGAAGAGGTTGTCGAAATTGCCACAGGCTCGAGTAAACCGATTCGGCTTGCGCCATCCGTCGCCAGTGTCATTACTGCGGAAGAGATACAGGCAATGGGGGCGACTACCCTAGATGAAGCCCTGGAGTCAGTCCCCGGTTTACATGTGGGGCGTTCTGCCAATCGACTAAATGCAATATATTCCATGCGCGGTATCCATACAAAGGAAAATCCGCAGGTGTTAGTCCTGATTAATGGGTTTCGTATTTCTTCGTTATTTACCGGAGGTCGGGCCCCCACATTCCGGTTACCCGTAGAGAATATTGCCCGTATCGAGGTCATCAGGGGTCCCGGTTCGGCCTTGTATGGTGCCGATGCCTTTTCCGGGGTGATTAATATAATTACCAAGAGTATGTATGATATTGATGGTCTTGATACGGGGGTGCGTGTCGGCTCATTTGATAGCCGTGATGTATGGTTGCAGTATGGCGGATTGCTTGGCAACTGGGAAACGTCATTCAGCCTGGAATATAGCAAGAGCGATGGTGATCGGGGGCGCACTATTACTAGCGACTTGCAAACTACGCTGGACAACAGCTTTGGCACAACCGCCTCACTTGCCCCGGGGCCATTGGATAGTCGCTACGACATCATTACCACAAACCTGAAAGTAAAGCAGGATAACTGGAGTTTTGGTTGGTGGAGCTGGATACAGAATGATGCCGGTCTTGGGCCGGGTGCTGCCCAGACGTTGGATCATATTGGTAGTCAGGACGTGGCTGAACATCTGTTTGATGTCGATTATAACAACGCGGAACTTGCAGATAATCTGGTGCTGGGTGCGAAACTCAGTTATCACCATATGGTGGAAGCCTCAAAATTTATTGTATTCCCTCCCGGTGCGTTGATCCCAATCGGCGCCAATGGCAACATTAATTTTGCCAGCCCTGCAGGGTTGGTCAGTTTTCCAGATGGTCTTATTGGTAAACCAGGAGCTACATACGATGAACTCGGAGCAGAATTGACGCTGCTGTATAGTGGATTTAGCAAACATAATCTACGCCTCGGGGTCGGTTACAAAGACCAGAAACTAACCGCAGATGAGGCCAAGAATACTGGCCCAGGTGTAATTGATGGCTCTAAATCACCTGTGAATGGTGATTTGACGAATGTGACTGGCACGCCATATATTTTTATCCAGGATCAAAACCGCAGAATAAAATATATTTTTGGGCAGGATGAGTGGGCCTTCACCAACGATTGGGAGTTGACAGCGGGCGTTCGTTACGATGACTATTCTGATTTTGGTGATACGGTTAATCCGCGACTGGCGCTGGTCTGGACCACCTCACAGTTTTTGACGACCAAATTCCTCTACGGTGAGGCCTTTCGCGCCCCCTCATTTAGCGAACAGCATACACAGAATAATTCGGTCACCCTTGGCAACCCGAATGTACAGCCGGAAACTATAAAAACGCTTGAAGTCCTGTTTGATTACCGCCCGCTGAGTATTTTGCAAACCCAACTTGGGTTATTCTCCTATGATATTAACAATCTGATTGACTTTGTGCCGGACCCGGGCGGGTCGAGCAGTACCGCGCAAAATTCTCATGGCCAGAAAGGCCACGGCCTCGAGTTCGAGACACGTTGGAAAATTTCGAAGGCTGTGCGGCTAAATACTAACTTCGCCTGGCAACACTCGGAAGATAAGGTTACCGGTGCAGATATTGCCGATGCGCCGGCCAAACAGTTATACGTGGCAGTATTCTGGCAGATGAATACTGATTGGGATTTAGGCGGACAGGCGAAGTGGATTGCCGGACGCAGACGCGCAGGGACCGACAGCCGCCCTGAGATCAGCAATTATACCGTGGTTAATATGGTCTTACGTTACAAAAAGCGTAATACACATTGGGAACTTTCGGCATATGTTAAGAATTTGTTTGATGAAGATGCAAGGGAACCTAGTAATGGTTTGATAGCCGATGATTATCCACTGGAGGGGCGTAGCGCCTATCTTGAAGTCAGATACAATTTGGGACAGTAGAGTGAAGCAGAAAAATCACGTGAAAGTTTCAAGTCGCAAGGAACAATTTACCGATAAAGTCGCGACACGGATTTGGTATGAGGAGGCGTCAGCGGATAACCCATATCTCGAAGAAAAGTCATATTGCCACGGTTATGATCTGCTTGAGCTTACACGACACTGTAGCTATGTTGATGTCTTCTATTTATTGTTCCGGGGAGAGCTACCCACGGAACAGGAAAGAAGGGTGTTGGAAGCCTTAATGGTTGCCTATATCAATCCCGGGCCGCGTCACCCTGCTAGCCGCGCCGCCATGACGGCGGGTGTCGGAAAAACAGACCCTGCACACATTCTGCCTATCAGCCAGATTGTATTAGGTGGGGCATTTGCAGGCGCGGGTGAAGTTGAAGTCGCCATGCGTTTTCTGCAAAAGAAGTGCAGAAAAGATCCCGTTGAATTGAGCGGGGAACTGCTGCAGCAGGAAATTAAATCTAATGAGGAAGGAGACATACACATTGCCCCGGGCTTTGGTAGCCACTATGGTGGTATTGATTCACTTGCCAGGCAGCGTGCTGAATACTTATTGTCGTTGGTTGAGAGTAGCCACGTTCTGCGTTGGGGTCATAGCTTTGCGCTTGCACTGGAGCCCCATGGCATGGGCTGGTTGAATATCGGTGTAGTAGCGGCGGTGCTGGCTGAACTGGGTTTTACGCCGCGCGCTGGTGCTGGACTATATCAGATTATCTCTGCACCTGGTCTGCTAGCCCATGGGATTGAGCTGGCAAACAAGCCCATAACAGCTATGCCCTTTGTGGATGATCAGCATTATGTCATTGAAAAAAACTGAAGCAGATATCAGTTTCTGGGACAGGCAACGTGGTGTAGTTCACAGCCAAAACGGTGGCTGGATTATCGGTGACGGCGTGTACTGTCATGGTTATAACATGATGGAAGACCTGGTCGGGCAAGTAACATATATGCAGGTATTGGTTCTCAATGCAACAGGTAGGTTGCCGAGTAAGCGTATAGCTGATTGGATTGAGGCGATACATATTTGTTTGAGCTGGCCTGATCCAAGAATTTGGTGTAACCAGGTTGGGGCACTTGCCGGTTGTATCCAGACATCGCCCGTAGCAGCGACAGTGGCGGGCGTACTTGCAGCCGACTCACGTTCGTACGGCATTAAGCCATTAAAGGAAGGTGTAGGGTTTATCCAACATGCCATGTCGAAATATAAAAACGGCATATTAGTTAAAAATATTGTTAAACAGGAATGCGAAAAACATGGTGGCAAACCACACATAATGGGTTATGCCAGACCGATTGCCAAAGGTGATGAACGGGTCGTTGCCATGGAAAATCTTTCCGATAAACTTCAGTTTGAAAATGGTGAGCATTTATCACTTGCCTATGAGATTGAAAAGGTTTTAATGGAAGAATTCGATGAAGGTATGAATATAAATGGATATATGTCTGCTTTTCTATCAGATCAGGGTTATAGCCAGGATGAGGTTTACCGGATTTTTTCCGTGCTGGTGAATAGTGGTGTAACGGCATGTTATATTGATGCTTTTGACAAACCCGCCGAGACATTTCTTCCCTGGCGCTGTGATGATATTAATTACAAGGGTGAACCACCCAGGAAATTAGCTGTACGATAATTTAATCCAATTGGTTTCAATTTAATACCCTGTCAGTTTGTTGCGGGGTAGTTTATTTTGCAAAATGGTTGTTATAAAAATATGAAAACGAATAGTCATAAAATAGCATTGGTGACAGGAGGTAACTCCGGTATCGGTTACGCAACCGCAAAATATCTGCTTGAGCGGGGTTATCAGGTTTATATTTGTGGCAGAGACTCCGTTCGGGTGAATCAGGCAGCCGATAGTTTGCAGGCCACAGCGTTGATTGCAGATTTAGCAAATATGGATGATACATCGCAACTGGCAGAACCATTTGTTGAATCCGGACTTGATTTGCTGGTCAATAATGCCGCTATTGCATCGTTTGCCCCGCTCGAGCATATTACCCAGAGTGGGTTTATGGAATTTGTGTATACCAATCTTGGTTCACCTTTATTCCTGATTCAGGCGTTACTGCCTGCACTTGAGAAGAAACAGGGTAGCATCAGTTTTATTTCATCGGCAGTTACCCGAAATGGTTTGCCAAATGCAAGCCTGTATGCGGCGACCAAGGGTGGCATTGATGCTATCACCCGCAGCCTGGCTATAGAGTTGGCACCGAGAAATATACGCGTTAATGCGGTGTCACCGGGGGCCATTGATACGCCGATTATTAACAAACTGGGCCTGAGTGAAGAGGTGATTGGTCAGGTAAAGGCGCAAATGGAGGCTACTATTCCGATGCATCGCTATGGTAGGCCGGAAGAGGTTGCTCAGGTTATTGTTGCCCAGGCAGAGGCCAGTTATGTAACTGGTTCCATATGGAGTGTTGATGGTGGCATAGACGCCATGTAGCATAAAAGTTTCTCATCGACGACAATGCTCCAAAGGCTATATGATAGGAATGGTTTTGATATTAATCAAACCGGCCTTCTCCAGTATATCCTGTAATTCCTTTTCGGAATATTGTTGTCCCTATGTCCATAACAGCATGCCAATGCTGGAGGCAGTTGCCTGAAAGGGAACGGTTTTTTTATCGTTATATTTATTTATTTTGAGATGGCATTTAATTTATTTCTATCCAACAGGTTGTCTACCATGCTGGTGAGCTCTTTCGTTTTAATAGGTTTCGTGATGAAGCCACTAATGTTTAGTTGCATGGCCTTTGCTTTGTCAATACGTTCACTATAACCGGTGCATAAGATGATAGGCATATCCGGGTGTTTTTTCAGTATGCTGGTGGCTAATAGGTCGCCGGGAATGTTCGGCATGGTTTGATCAGTCAAGACCAGGTCAATTTTTTGGGAGCCATTTTCAAACAACTCGATTGCCTCCCTAGGGTCATTGATGACGGTTATTTGGTAGCCATAATTTTGTAACAACTCTTGTAGAAAGTGCGAAAGGCTAATGTCGTCATCAACGACGAGAATATGCCCACTTCCCAGTGCGTGAGTTGTCATCTTTGTTACAGTAGATTGCTCGACAAGTTCACCCTGGTAGACGGGTAAAAGTAACTTAAAAGTTGTGCCATTATTTGTGGAGCTGTCCAGCATGATATGGCCGTTATGTTCATGCATGATCCCATGTACCATAGACAACCCCATGCCAGTCCCCTTGCCAACTTCTTTGGTGCTGAAAAATGGATCAAATATTTTTGTGATTAATTCTGGCTCGATGCCTGTACCGCTATCATGGATACTGAGTTCGACAAACTCACCGGAGAATGTATGGTGACAGGAGGCGCAAGCTTCCTTGGCATACGTCTTTCTGGAAAGCTCCAGGTTTATCGAACCTATACCTCCGTGTATGGCGTCGCGTGCGTTTATACACAAGTTCATAATGATTTGATGAAATTGAACGGAATCGATTAAGACAGGTGTTAATTCACCTTCTGTTGCAAGATTTATATTAATACTGCTAGGAATAGTTGAGCGCAGCATTGTTATGGTCTCTTCAATAAGGGATTTAAGCCGGTGTGGTTCAGGCTTAAAGGAGTTGCCTCGACTGAAAATCAGCATTTTCTGGATAAGGTCGCGGGCTCGTTCGGCAGCGGTGTATATTTCGGAAAGGTAGGTAGAGAGTTTGCTTTCCTTGTCTAGCGCATATATATCAATTGTCAATTCGGCATAGCCCATAATGCTGGCCAGGATATTATTAAAGTCATGGGCGATGCCGCCGGTAAGTTGTCCCACGGCTTCCATCTTCTGGGCTTGCCGAAGTTGCGACTGCATTTCCTCATTTTTCTTTTCCGCTTGTTTTTGCCTTGTCAGATCGCGGATGGCAGTGACTGTAGAAGGCATACCATTATAGTCAATTTGGCGGGTACGTACTTCCACCGGAATACTTGTACCAATGATGTCACGGATATTCAACTCATACGGTAATTCTGTATTGCTGATAACATTCTGACAGGTCAAGTCTTCATTACCGGATATCAAGGTGTCACACAGGTTTTTGCCAATGGAGTCATCATGGCCAATCCCCGTTAATTCGCTATAGATCTGGTTGGCCTCAAGGATTTTACCCTTATCGTGAATAATGACGGCTTCAAATGTAGCATCGGCAAGTTGTTTTAGCTGTTTTTGAATCGCAATTCTTTGTGTAACGTCATGCACAATGCCATCAACCGCAACAACCTGTTGTTTATGTAATATTGGTGTTTCTGTTGCTTCAAGGTGATGAAGGCTACCATCATGATGCCTTATTTCAAATTCATACGAAGGCTGTTGTATGCCTTGCAGGCTTGACTCACTATAGCCTGTGGCTATTATATTAATGGGATTGTTTGTTAAATAATGATTATGATTTTTGATGTAGTCATCCCCATCATAGCCCAGTACGCTGGTAATGGAGGGGCTTATGTAGGTGTAATTCCCCTGGGGGTCACGAGTATAGAAAAAATGATCTTCTTTCAGATTTTCAACGAGACGACGGAATCGTGCTTCACTGGCACGCAAATTTTCCGTATGCTGCGCATATTGCTCATTGCTTATCATAAAATCCCGTCGGCGTGCAGCGATGTTGCATATGTTTCGTAGTTGTCCTGCAAGAAAAGGCTTGGAAATAAAATCAACTGCACCTTTCAGGATGAGCGTGCCTGCACATTCCGCTGAACCATGCGCTGTCATTATGACAACAGTCTGGTCAGGATCTGTTTGTAGTATATTATCGAGGACCTGCTCACCGGACATTCGGGGTAACATCACGTCGAGCAGAACAAGGTCATGTCTCCGTGCCTGCCAGGCGGCAAGACCACTTTCACCATCAAGCGCAGTTTCTATGTCAAATTGTTTACTCAGAATACGATGAATTAGATCGACGGTATCCGGGTAGTCTTCAATAACGAGCAATGTGGTTTTTGTGGGTTCTGAGGGATGTGTAATTAAGGTATGTACTATGTCCGGTATCTGTTCAAGCTCATGATAGGTGCAAAAGTGATTAATGCCATGTTCCTTTGCAGTAATTTCAGCAATGCGTTCGCTATAAATCGTTGATACGACCACAACCGGTGTTGCGGCAGGCGTTTTTAGTATCCCGGAGCGTATCAGCCGCGTAAGCCGCCAGCCATCCAGATTGCCAAGTGGAATATCGGTAATGACCAGATCGATTTTATTCGTCTGAAGCAAATCAACGGCCTGAGAGCCGTTCTCTGCAAAGCTGATTTTTTGAGATCCACTTTTATTAAGAACATCAGACAACTGAACGCGGATTTTTTCTTCAATGTTGACGATTAATATGTGTGGGGTTTTCATAAATAAAAAGTCATCATTATTATATGTATATACATGAAATGTGTCGTGCGAAGCTTATACAATTTTACTTCAGCAAATCAGACACTTAATGATTGTGGATAATTCAGTATGCTTTGTCCAGTATCCTGGGGGGTTATTACCCGCTTGTGACAAAAATTAACAAAGCAAGCGGGTAATAAAAAGGTGGTAATGACTGCTGGTATTGAATCAGGATATGTTTGGCTTGTATTGGAATCAGGGGAGTATTTGATGGTTATGAATTTGATTCCCTGATAGGGAGGGGGATAACAATAGTAAAAGTGGTGCCTTTATGGAATACACTCTTTACTGTAATTTCCCCACCCATGAGTTCGCAAAAATGTCTTGAGATGGATAAGCCAAGCCCGGTACCCTGAAACTTACGTGTTGTGCTGCCATCGACTTGTCGAAAGGGCTCAAAAATATGGGTCAATTGTTCGCTACTAATACCTATCCCGTTATCAGTAATAATTATTTCCAGCTTTTTAGCCGTATATTGGGCCTGAATTGACACCTTGCCATTTTGTGTGAATTTGGCCGCATTACCGACGATATTCAGGATTATTTGTAAAAGTTTGCCAGCATCTACTTGTAATAATTCATCTGTTTCTGCTATCGAAGTTGTTAGTTTATTATTATTTGCCGCCATCAAAGGCTGCACGATATCAGTGACTTGTTGTAATATTTTTTTAAGGTCAGCTTCCTCTATAGCAAGCTGCATGCGTCCGGCTTCAATTTTTGTGAGGTCAAGTATGGTGTTGATGAGATTGAGTAAATGATTTGCGTTTTGTGCTATCCGTTTCAGGTCATCTGCATATTCAAATAAACCTTCATCTTCGATAGTCTCTAACAGGATATCGGTATAACCTATTATTGACTGAAGTGGTGTTCGGAGTTCATGGGAGACATTGGACAGAAATTCAGATTTATGGCGACTGGCCTCCAGTGCCGCATCTCTGGCATGCACAAGCTCATGGGTGCGTAAGGCAACTTCCGATTCAAGTGTATTGTTATGCTGACGTAATTTATTATCTCTTTCCATTATTGTTTTTATCATTGCATTAAATGTGTTGGCAATAATGGTTGTTTCTTTAGGACCTTTTGCGCCAGTGTACATTGTGCCCATGGCATATTTTGCGCGTTCCATGGTTGTCGCCAGCTCCGACAAGGGGCGAAGGAAATGCTTAAGAATAAAATGCATGGCTATAATCAGCATAATAGCGACAATTAATGCGACGCCAATGTGGTTGATTAAAGTCGCATTGCGTATGCTTTTGAGCACTGACTTGTCCATAATGATATGGGCATAGCCAAGTGGTGCGGATGAGTTACTTTTGA
>Ga0209633_10002034_pt1 | contig 20049 bp, 23 predicted proteins | sample Cruoilmetagenom1_FD_187290 | JGI IMG/M metagenome (GOLD analysis project Ga0209633, IMG submission 187290) | Oil polluted marine microbial communities from Coal Oil Point, Santa Barbara, California, USA - Sample 1 (SPAdes) (version 2) | ecosystem: Environmental > Aquatic > Marine > Oil seeps ... | reverse complement strand
AGATTTCCAATCTTTCTAAAAGAATCTCAATGGAGATTTAATAATCGACGACAAGATATCTATATGTTATTATTAAAAGAGTTAAGAAATAAGCCCCTTTAATTTTAAGCTAAACTGGGCAAGACCCTTAACAAATATGTCGCTATGCTTGCCAGTAGTCAAACGAACATGTGGTGCTTTGATATTTTTCTTTCCCGGATGATGCCAAAAAGCATTACAGCATTTAAAAATATACTCTAGCTCCTCCTTGTCAAGAATACGCCAGAGTTCTTCAGCCTTAATAGCACAAACAGCTCGTACTTCCATTCCCAACAATAATTCTTTTGAAATCATTGGTTTCTCCTCTTTCTTTGTTAAATAAAATAATATTTTCAAAAAACTACCAATTCACAATGAATCAGTGGTTAATCATACCAATTCAAAGTCACAAATTCAAGTACCTTATTTTTCAAAATAAAAAACTATCATAACCAAACTTGATTACAATAGTTTCAATATGCGTACTTTAATAAAAATTCTATTTATCTTTCATAGAAAATAGTATTTTCCATATTCTGATCGAGTTCATTAAGAATTTCATCTTTACTTCTCAATAAAGAATCTGATTCGCTATCTTCAATAATCGCCCTTACTTCCATTTTTTTCTCATTCTTCTCAACTAAAGCTTTCTCCTTGTTTTCAAGTTCCATTTTAGCCTTCGCTGCAAATTTATTAGAAAGCTCATTTTTCTTACTATACCTCACAAACGCCACACTAGAAGCAGCAGCAGTGGCAACTAGTAGCCAAATCATTAGAATGGCTATTATTTTATTCTTCATTTTTATTTTTTATTTATCTTTTCGTTCTTTGTTAAAACTTTCTCTAAGCTAACCCTAAATGTATTTTTATAAAAATCCATTAATGAGGCTTTCTTCTCTTTGGCCCTAACAAAAACTTCTTCTATTCTACCAGGATTTGGACCTTTTTTGTTTGCATATAAAGAAACGCTTTTCAAATATCCTTCGTAAATCACCTCTATTTCATTAACTTTCACTTTAAAAGCTTCTGCGTACTCTCTTACTCTTTCAGTCTCTGACTCATCTAAATCTAATTGCTCAATTGTATTAGCAATTAAATTATTAACAATCTTGAATCTTGTTTGATTTCTCTCAAGTGAAAATTTTGCTCTATCGACTTCCTTTTCGACCTCTTCATAACTCAAAATTCCCGATTTTTCACTTTTATTGCCATCTTCCGTTTCGTCTCCTACTGTCATTGCATTTGCCATTGAAAAAGGCAAGAAAATCGTAAAGACAAAAACCAAAAACAAGCAACTCTTTTCGAAACCTCCCAAATAATCAATTTTTCTTTTCATTTTAATTTCCTTTTAGAGAATATTATCTATTAGCAATTTAAGTTTACCATATAAAACAAAAAAGTTTAATAAAAAATAGCTATATTTTAAATTCAATAATAAACAAAGTCCCTTCTTTAAGTGAGCTTTTTACATTCATATGGCCAAAAAAGTTCCCCATCACATCTCTACTAGAAAAAAATGGATTGAAAATTTCTTTAATTAAATGTGGTTCCATCCCTTCACCCCTATCCTGCACTATAATTCTAGCATTATTGCCAATTTTCTCTATCTTTACTCTCACAATTCTTCCAGAATCTGTTTTTTCTTCATTTTTTTTGGATACGAATTAATAGCGTTTAAGACTAAATTAGTAATAGCTTGATTAACTTTCACTGGACTATTACACACTTCTATTTCATCCTTTTTATCAAAAATCAATTTAATACTACTCTTACAAGCATTGTATTTCATAACCTCTATGACATTTTCAATCTCACTTGCTAAAGAAAATTTCTCTCCTCGCTCTGTTTTCTGTAATTGCTTCCAAACAATTTCAAGGAACTCTTCTAGCTTTTTCTTATTACAAAAAACTCCCTGTAAATCTTCCTTAATATTTCCAACTCGTTTTTTTATTTATATCTTCTAGATTTTCCAGATTCAAAAACAATACAGCTAAATGATTCATTATATCATGAAAAAAACCTGATGATAATTTAACGAACTCAGCAAAACGATATAGCTGACTCATTTTTTCAATTTGCATCCTTCGAATATCTTCTGTTCTTTCTTGTACTCTAATCTCCAATAGATCCATTTCTTGTTTCAATTTTTTCTCAGAAGCTCTAGCTCTTCTTAGCGAATTAGTAATTTATAAGTTAGACAACCATGTCAAAACTGCGATTATTCCAAATGTACCGCTATACTTAAGAACATCAATAACTCTTATATCTAAACTTTTCCAATAAATCGATAAACTGATAACGCCTTCAACTTTTAGATTAGCAAATACAAAAATAGTTAAAAAGATTATAATTAAAATAAATATTGTTACTATTGTTTCGGTTAAAATGTTCGCGATTACAATAAACAAAGCATAAGAAATCAAAACCTGAGATACATCAAATCCCCAATGATACATGACATGTGTTATCCAAAAAAAACAAAAGCATTAAAATCCCAATAGTGACAATGTTGAAAGATCTCCTTCTTAATAAAACATAGAGCCCAAAAAAAAGTAATCATTCCAAGCATGACTTCCCCAAGCAATTCCTTATGCAAAAAACTAGAGTTTTCAGTTAATAAAATATCGACAAAGGCAATAATCATGATAAAAACAGAAAGAAAAATAACCAACAACAAGACTATGTTTAATATAAATTCTCTTCTATTACAATCCTTAATAAGCTTTTTCGACTTGATTAATCTTTCATAAAAAAACGAGCATCTTTTATAAAAAAGTTCTCCCATAAATTATTTTCTTTTTTTCGAAAATGGAAACGCTAATTTTAAACTCCTACTAACCAATACTATTCAAGATATTCTGAAAAAATAACATTCTTAGAAAACACGAAGAAATTGATTAATCTTTATTAAAAAAATTCAATCCAATTTATTTCTAAAATAACCCTATCATTCTGTTATTGCAATAGATTATTATTTACAGTCACTTTTTCAAACATAATCCTATCTTTCAGCAAATCATATCTCAAACAATACTCTTTTATTCAAATAAATAACAAAAAATCATTATGACTATTAATGTATCTTCATAAATACTCTCAAGATAATTCCAGCCATACCATCAAAAAGATATTTGATCTTCATTTTAGTACTATCATTCTAACCCAATAAGCGTCTGACTTGAATATATTTTACTCCAATTCTTTTAGCAAAAACAACATCTATGCAAATTTAATCCTCTATCACAAAAAATTTTTATTTGAAATATCTCCCATTTCATTTGATACACTTCTTCAAGGTTTTCTATAGACTGAATTAGCATATTCCAATCCTGTATTTTTAGAAATATTTTCCAATCTTTGTTGATTCTTGTTGTTAGACAATAAAAAAACTTAGTTTTTATTTCTCAACTCTCCTATCTTCTTCAAAACTTTTTCTTCAACCAAATCAACCCTACCAGATGCACTAGTTCCATCAATATCCAAAAACACAATACGTCCCCTGATTTGAGAAAAATCAATCTCGAAAAAATTTTTCATTGTTTAATTTACTAAGCTTTTAGCATGTCCTATATTATAGCGCAAAACAAAAGAAATACCTACTTTGTAAAAAAATTTTATAGAATATGTTGTTATAGAATAAAAATAAAAAATAGAAAACAAGCTTTAATAAAAACCCTCTTTAAAATGATTTCATCCCTAGCAACTTTCAAGTTGCTAACAAAAAAATCTATTAATCATGTCGGGTGCTGACCTGATATTCCATGAAACTGGTCATCTTATTTTAATGTCTTTTAGTGAAACAGTTCATTTTATTGGTGGAACAATAGGCCAGTTATTTTTTCCTATTTTATTTTTTAAGAAAAAAAGAATTTTTCTCTGGCATGATTATACTATAGTGGTTAGACAAAAACTTAATCAATATTGTAATATACATGTCAGATTCAAGATCTCAAATAATCCCTCTTCTAGAAGATTCTGACAGCACACATGATTAGTGGTTTCTCTTCAAAAAATACAATCCACTACAATACAACAAACTACTTGGTAATTTCTTTTGGCAACTAGGAACCATCCTAATGTTTGGATCAATCTTCATTGCCTTTTCTATCACTTATAAAAAATTATTCTTAAATAATTAATGGGTTTCAACGATCCTTGCCAAAACCTATTAATCCTGCTACAATAAGGGCATAATTAATTGAATAAAGCTTTCCTGCTCGAAGTTGAACATTATTTTATTCACTGGTTGTATAGCAACGCTACGACAGGACGGTAACAATGTTTATGTCTTTATCGACAAATCAAAAAACTAAGGTCACTAAAACTTTCAAGAGACATGAGAAAGATTCTGGTTCTGCAGAATATCAAATTGCTCTATTTACAGAAAAAATCAAACAGCTTGTGGATCATTTAAAAACTAATCCCAAAGATAAACATTCTAGAAGAGGTTTATTAGGAATGGTTTCTCAAAGAAAAAAGTTGATGAAATATCTTAAAAGCACAAATGAAAAAATTTACGCTAAAGTTATCAAAAAACTAAACCTAAAAGGCTAATCAAGCCTTTTTTGGTTTGCTCTTAAAAATCACATAAGCACTTTCAGGTAAACCTCTTATATAATTTTGCAAATACTTCCAATAATATAAAAGATAATACTATCAACTTAAACAGATGGCTAAATTCAAAGAACAAAGAATTGGTGTACTCGTAGATATACAGAACATGTATTATAGCGCCAGAGTTATACACAAGAAAAAAACAAATTTCAAGAACATACTAGAAGCCGCGGTATCTGACAGAAAACTCATACGTGCAATCGGATATGGAATCTCTACCGAAGAAAAAACTGAAGAAAAGTTTTTTGAATCATTAGAAAAATATGGATTTGAAGTAAAATCAAAAGATCTTCAAATTTTTAAAGGTGGGATGAAAAAAGGCGACTGGGATGTTGGAATTGCAATTGACGCAATTAAACTAGCAAAGAATCTAGATGTTATAGTACTTGTTAGCGGTGACGGTGATTATATTCCGCTCGTAAAATATTTACAATATAATTTTGGGGTACGTGTCGAAGTTATGGCCTTCATTGAAAGCTGTTCGTCAAAATTAATTGATGAAGCAGACGATTTTATAAATCTTAGTGAAGGAACAAAATTCTTTGTGCGTGAACCAAGAAAAAAAGGTACATCCACCAAAAAGGTAATTGGGAAAATTAAACCAACAGCGCCAACTTCAAAAAGAACCGTAAGAATGCTGTAAATAAGACCACTATTTACAAAATGAAATAAAACTGCTACATTCTTTTAGGTAACAACACTTATTATCTTTGTTGTTTTCTAGGAGAGATGGCAGAGTGGTCGAATGCATCAGTCTTGAAAACTGAAGTACTTTCACGAGTACCGAGGGTTCGAATCCCTCTCTCTCCGCATCCTTTATTGGATTGCACAAAAAATAGAAATTAGCCGGAGTGGTGAAATTGGTATACACGCTTGCCTTAGGAGCAAGTGGGAGTAATCCCATGGAGGTTCGAGTCCTCTCTCCGGCACAAATTCAAACAGCTTAAAATCTGTTTTTTGTTTTTTAAAATTGAATTTGACTCAAATAATAATAGTTTACATTATAATTTATAATTCATACTAAAGATTAACTTGTACTCCTGAAACTAAATATGTAGAGTTTATTTTCTCAATTGGATTCTATTTTTTAGTATAAAACCTTTTTTTGAAGAAGGTTTTAAATGGTTACACTTTTATTCAAAGAAAAACATTCCAAAAACAAAGTACAGGCAAAAGCGATTTTTTTGCCCAAGAAAAAAATATTCTTCGCGAGGTATGTTCTAGAAAATATTAATTCTCTGACAGAATCACTTTTTGCCACCCCTGGCAACGTTATAAAAAAGTCGAGTCTTTTTAGACAAAACAACTCTTTAGAGAACGAGAGATATGAATTTCTTACAGCGTAAAATGCGCAACACCTCGCTCCAAGACATATCATCTTTGTATTGGGGTGTTTTTTTAATTGAAGAAAATTACAGCTTAAGCTATTGTTAAGATAACCTTAATATACAAACATGACACAAGAAATCATCAAAGAAACATTCACACCAAATCAACAATCTGGTATTCGTATCGACAAATTATTAGCTGAGAACTTCGCTAATGTACCAAGAGAAAACTTTAAAAAAGCTATTAAAAATGGTGACGTTTTAGTTAATGGAAAAAAGATAAAACCAAATTATGTTACTGGTGAACATGATAAGATAGAAATTAATATTATTTTTGAAAAAAAAATAATTACAGCATTGCCAGATTCTTCAGTCGAAATTAATGTTATCTATCAACATCCAGATTTTTTGATCATTGAGAAACCTTCAAGAATATCGGCTCACCCATCTGACAAAGAAAGGTTAGGAACCTTGGCGAATGGCCTCTTGTCAAAATTTCCACAAACTAAAAATGTTGGTGAAAATCCATTGCGCCCTGGAAGCGTCCATCGACTAGATAAATACACTTCCGGGATTCTAATTGTGCCACTCACTCAACCCTCTTTTGATTTTTTCAAACTCCTGTTTAAAAACAGACAAATATCCAAGAAGTATACTGCTGTATGCTGGGGCATACCAGACAAAGAAGAAGGTATCATTGAATCTTTTATTGGTAGATCCCATTCAAATCCATTAAAACAAGCAACAAGCAAAAACAGTAACAAGGTGGGTAATGCTAAAAAAGCTATTACTGAATACAGACTTCTAAAAAAATCCTCGGACGAGACAAAGAGTTTAATTTTAGCGACATTGAAAACAGGACGAAAACATCAGATTAGAGTACATTTACAATCCATAGGCAATCCTGTTGTTGGAGACAAAATGTATCAACCAGAAAAATTAAAAATTGCTAACCAAGATTTTACAAGATTTCTCTTGCATGCAAGTAATTTAAGTTTTACCTATTCTGATGGCAAAAAATATCAATTTGAATCACCCCTACCAAAACAATTTACAAAATTTTTCTAAAGATAAATAAAAGTAGGACGATTTTATTTTTTTCAACAAGCCTCTCTATGTTGTTTTTCCATTCTTCCGTAGCTTTTTTAAAGCCGACACAAACACCAAAAATCTTCAACTCCTTTTTGTCTGTAAAATAAACCTTTAAAATTGGCAGGAATTTCGTTTTTAAATTATGAAATCTTTTTATTTCAACCTTTTCTATATCCTCAATCAATATAATAAAATTCTTCCTTAGTATCCAACGAGAAAAAACTCCTAGTTAGTAAGCTTTAAGGTCCCATTTCCCCTCAAAACTGCCGGATTTGAATGTTTTTTCCCATTTTCATCCACACTCTCAAATCCAAAAAAATTAGTTCTCTTTTCCTCTTTCAATAATGCATTATTTTTCATATTTTTGCTTTATTTCATAGTTTACTCTAATATTTACATGTGTAACTTGGTAAAAAAAAGCGTCTTAAACTTTAAGCACTTGACCAAATCTAAAAAATAGGCTATGTTTAAAAAAGCTTTTTAGAAAGCTTTTTTAAGACTTTACAGCTTTTCTATATGGATCAGAAAGTTATTGATTTCAACAAATCACAACAAACAAAACAATTACCAGACTTAAAAGTTGGTGATATTGTTCGTGTTCACAGAAAGATTACAGAGGGGGACAAAGAAAGAGTTCAGATTTTCAAGGGACTTATTATTTCAATCAAAGGAAGACAGAGCTCTTCTCCAACAATTACTGTTAGAAGAGAGTCACAAAAAATTGGCGTGGAAATGACCTTTCCAATTTATATGCCAACAGTGGTAAAAATCGAAATTCTTCGACGGAGCAAAGTTAGACGTTCAAAAATTTATTACATGAGAGAATTATCCGGAAAAGCTGCAAAAATGAAAGCAATCGATGTTACAGCAGAGGAAAAATTAGCCATGGAAGAAATGAACAAAAAACCAGAGAAGAAGGAAGAGAAATAGATTGATTTTTGATTTTTTGAACATTACAAAATAAAACTTAGGATATTGCCCTGCAATAAAAGAATATGTTATTTTTCCGAAGCTTTGCCATTAAGACAAACTTTGGAAAAATAAAGCCCCGATGGTGGAACTGGTATACACACACGGTTGAGGGCCGTGGCGCATTACGCGCATGAGAGTTCAAATCTCTTTCGGGGCACACCGTTTTCTTTTTTCAAAAAATAGTGTTATAAAATATAGTAGCTTCATAAACTTGGATGCTTAGCTCAGTTGGTTAGAGCACTTCGTTTACACCGAAGGGGTCAGGAGTTCGAATCTCTTAGCATCCACATTTAAAAACTAGAAAATAAAGTCAAAAAATGCTATTTTAGATTAGTAACGTTTAAATACATCTTTTATGCCAACTAACGAAGCTAGAAAAAAATCAAAAAACATCTTTGGTTATTACCTCTTTTATGGATGTTTTTTAAAGCGTTCTCTTTATCTTCGGCTCTAAGATAACAGTCGGCTGTGTCAATGGATTTTGTTCAATGTGTCCAGAAATAACTTTCCATCCACTCATTTTTTGGATCTTAATAATAATTGAAAGAATTATTATTAAATTTTGGTTTAAAAAAACTACTAAAATTAAGTTTCCGGATTTAACTAGCGATTGAGATAGATTTCTCTTATTTCCGCTTATTCTATTCTTTTCTTTTGTTATAATACTCAATTTAATTTTTCATTTCTTCATTGCCTAAAAAGTACTTTCTGTATTAAATAAAAAGGTGGCTCTTGAAAGAGTCACCTTTTTATTACCTTATTCACATTAAAAACTATTCTTCTCGAACTTTCCTTCTCACTTCCATATGTCTTTCTTGCAAAACATCGAAAAGTTTACTTTCATCAATCAAAAGATGTTTTCTTGAACGGATTACAAACTTTCCTCCAATCATCACATCACGAGCAACACGACCACTATGCGTTATGATATTTCCGATAAGAGAAAAAGGATTATTTGAATCAAACGGGATAAAACCACGGTCTTTTAATTTCCAAAAAGCCAAGTCTGCTTTATAGCCAGGTAAAATTCTTCCATGCCTTGGCATATCAAGAATTTTAGCACCATTGATGGTCATCATTTTAAACAACGAACCAAATTTAATCGTCTTGATATAGAGATGTGTCGTTCTCGCTCTGTAAGCCTCTGTTAGGATATCTAATCGACTTTTTGAAACAACACTATCAGTTCCAAGTGCAATGTTCTTAAAAGCTCCCTTATCATAATAACTCCAATATGGGAAAACTCCACTTTTATGAATACGATTAGACGTTGGCAAATGAACAATTCCAACTCCTGCATTAGAAACTCGCCCTATTTCTTCTTCTCTCAAATGAATTGCATGAGAAATAATGGTATTTTTATTTAAAAGTCCATAGTGTTCCAAAACTTCAACCTCCCTCATTTTATGATTCTTTAGTGTCTCCTCTATCACCTTTTCACTTTCTGACATATGACAAGTAAAAAGTAGATTATGTTTTTCAACTAACTCACGTACACTGCTCAAAACTTCAGGACTAGCCTTATACAAATAATGCACTGCCATTGCCAAACGTGAATGGGATCCTTTTTTTTCTTTTAAGAGTTTTTCGATTAAAGCAGGTGAATTCTCAGGAGAAACATGAGAAGCGACGCTAATTCCATTAATTACATTCTGTGCTGTTAATTTAGCTGCCTCTTCGATGGGATCAAAACAGTTATAATGACTGAATGTAGTAGTAACGCCAAATTTCTGTTGTTCAGTCAAATCACCTACTGTACTAAGTGCTAAATCATCCTCATCCATCTTAGATTCCCATTTTGGCAATTTAGCTAATGTTTTATCAATGTTATCCCCCTCATCCAAATCCATTGAACTTCTAAGAAGATACATTGGTGGATGTGCATGCGCATTAATAAAACCTGGGGTAATTACTGTTCCACCTCTTTTCCCAGCGTCATAAACCAAATCAAATTCATCTGGATTGAATTTCTCTGCTGATTCAACAGCCTTAATAATATCATTTTCAATCACAATTGAGTGATTTGAAAAATACCTTAGTTTATCAGTCTCATCACATGTAAAAAAATAGGGTATATTGTGAATCAGAATTGTTTTGTATTCAGCTTTATTCACACGATAACGACCATGCTTATCGTTTTTGTTTTCTTCTATCCTTTTTTTCTCTTTTTTAATTCTACCAAAAATTTCTGACATAAGTTTGTATTATTATTTCAAGTGCTTTCTTAGTATTCACACATACCATTAAACCAACATTCTCCCTATTCCCATTCAGTTGTTCCTGGGGGTTTATTGGTTATATCAAAGAATATATATCCTATCTTCTTCGTAGATTCTATTTTATTGACTATTTCTTCCAAAATATCTCTTTGCATCTTGTAAAAATGCAACGTCATAAAATCACGAGTGTTAATTGGCCTCAAAACAACTGATTCTTTGCCAACTTTATTATAAACTGGAATCAAAACAACAGGAAACTGATCAATCTCTGAATAAATTCCTTTTTCTCTCATCGTATCTGAAACTATTTGGTCAATTTCTCTTAAAAGCTCTATTCTGTTTTCTGATAAAAAAACTGGGTTCTGAGAATTATAAAAGCTCGGAGTTTTTTCATGCTTATTCAAAAGCAATACAACTCTATTCACATCCTTATTTGAATTTGTAACCGAAGAAGAAATTTCCACTAACTTTTCCCATTCATTCTCTCCCCAGATGGCCAATGGATGTGCATATGTTCTATTATCACCTTGAACACCAACTGATTTTATAGGCAATGTTGCTAACTCAATTGAAATATTTTTTTTATCACAAAAAATCTTGAGATTATAATCGATACTGCATAATTTAATTTGGTCATCACTTTTTCCATCAGAACATAGACATCTTATCGCAAGACCAGGACCAGGAAATGGATGCCTATCAACAAGTTTAGCTGGCAAATCAAGCAATCTTCCTAACTTTCTAACTTCATCTTTATACAGATCCACCAAAGGCTCTATTATTAAACCCTCTTCAATCATCTTGGTGATTACATCAACTCGATTGTGATGTGTTTTTATTGTATTTGAATTTTTTGTATCACCCGATTCAATTGTATCTGGATATATAGTCCCTTGACCTAAAAGCCATTGATCGGAATCAAATTCCATCTTTTTAGCCACGATATCCTTTGTATCTAAAAAAGCTTTACCAATTATTGCTCTTTTTTCTTCTGGTTCATAAATATTTTCGAGTCTCTCATAAAATAACTTACTTGCATTCATTATTTCCAAATTGTCAAAACCAAGATTCTTGAATCTTTTTACAATTCTTTCCGATTCATTCTTTCTCATAAAACCAGTATCTATATATAGACCCTTAACTCGCTTTGATCCAAAAATTTTTGTCAATAATGCAAATGCAACATTTGAATCAACTCCTCCACTAACCAAAATAAAAACTTTCTTTTCCCCGACCTGTTTTTTGATTTTCTGAATCAATTCATCCTTAAAATCTTCTACGTTCCAATCTTGTGAAGCCTTACATATCCCAACTACAAAATTTTTGATCATTATCTCCCCTTCTTTCGAATGTGCAACTTCTGGATGAAATTGAAGCCCAAATATTTTTTCTTTCTCGTTGGCCATAGCAGTTACATTACAATCTTCTGTTTTTGCAATAATATCAAAACCATCTGGAACGCTTACAACTGAATCACTATGACTCATCCAAACTTGAGTTTCCTTTGGAACATCCTCAAATAAACTACTCTTTTTAAGAATATTCAATTTAGCCATTCCATATTCTCCAACTTTTCCTGTTTCAACAACACCTCCCAATTTGTGAGCTAAAAACTGATGCCCATAACAAATGCCTAAGATTGGAACTTTCATTCCCAAAATATCATTTCCCACACACAGTCCTTTTTGATCAAAAACGGACTGTGGACCACCAGACAAAATCATACCTTCGACATTATCCCCTAACTCATCAACGGAAACATTGTGCTGATAAATTTTTGCTAATATTCCCAGTTCGCGGATAGTTCTAGCAATAAGATGAGTATATTGCGAACCAAAATCCAAAATTGCAATGTGTTTCATGTTTTTATTGATAAAAAATAAAATCTCCAGTATAATTTAACTATATTTTACTATTATAGCTTTTAAGTCCTTATGCCTCAAATAAGGCTGTTTATAGATAAAACTTAATTCTATTATTAAAACTGGATTTATGCAAGAAGCACTTACGTATGATGATATTCTGCTTACCCCAAGATATTCAGAAATTCTTCCAGCAGATGCAAATTTAGACACTAAATTTTCTAGAAATGTTCCATTGAAGACACCTATTGTAAGTTCTCCAATGGACACAGTCACAGAACATAGAATGGCAATTGCAATAGCACTTGAAGGAGGCTTAGGTATTATTCACAAAAATCTTACACCTGAGCAACAAGCACAAGAAGTGCTGCTTGTAAAAAGATTTGAAAATGGTTTTATTATTGATCCAATTACAATTTCTTCTGAAGCAACTATCGATGAAATTCATCAAATAGAGCAAGACAAGGGTTATAAAAAAATTCCTGTTGTAGATGAAGCTGGTGTTTTGGTCGGTATTATGACTGAATTCTACTATTCCTGGCCACACGACCAAGGGAAAATAGTCAAAAATGTAATGAAACCAGCAAGCGAATTAACTGTTGCTGCAGAAGGAATTTCATTATCTGAAGCAAATACTCTTATTCGGAAAGAAAAACTGTCCGTACTTTGCGTAGTCGGAGAAGATAGAAGATTGAAATCTATTGTTACTAGAAAAGACATTGAAAAAAATAAAAAATATCCAAACGCAAACAAAACCACTGACAAAAGACTTTTTGTTGGAGCTGCAATCGGAGTTGGAAAAGATGCACTAAAAAGAGCAGAGTTACTTGCAAAAGCCGGTGTAGATGTAATTGTGGTTGATACTGCACATGGACATTCCAAGGGAGTTATGGACATGGTAAAAACTCTAAAAAACAATCCTTTAACAAAAAATGTTGATGTAGTTGCAGGAAATGTTGCAACAGAAAATGCTGTAAAAGACCTTATCGATGCAGGCGCTGATGGAGTAAAAATTGGAATTGGACCTGGCTCAATTTGCACAACTAGAGTTGTGGCTGGAATTGGAGTCCCTCAAATCACGGCCATCCTAGAAGGTGTTAAGGGCAAAGGTGAAAACAAGGATATTGCTATAATTGCAGATGGTGGAATCAAATTATCAGGCGATATTACAAAAGCACTAGCAATGGGAGCTCAATGTGTAATGCTTGGGGGACTTCTTGCTGGAGCCGAAGAATCACCAGGGGAAACATTATTCATTGGAGGAAGAATGTTCAAATCATACAGAGGAATGGGCTCTTTGAGTGCTATGGAAAAAGGATCTAAGGACAGATATGGACAGGAAGACGTAAAAGACACTCAAAAATTTGTTCCAGAAGGAATTGAAGGAAGAACAGCCTATAGAGGACCTATAGATAAAACTCTTTACCAATTAATTGGCGGTTTAAGAGCAGGAATGGGATATCTAGGAGCTGCAACAATTGAAAAATTAGCATTAAGAGCAAAACCAGTAAAAATAACTGCTGCTGGTTATATCGAGAGTCACCCACATGATGTAATCATCACAGAGGATGCCCCAAACTATCGAAGAAAATAGTTGAAAATACCACAAAAAACGAGCAACTTGGTTGCTTGTTTTTTTATCTAAATCTATACCAAATTAAAAATTTTACCTATATAGAGCACGTAGAAAAGAAGTAGGAAATAACCTTCCCAACGAGTAACTTCTTTATCCTGAGTAACAAATAAAACTACAAATGTCGTCATTATCATAACGGGTAGACCAAACGTAACAATACTACTTGAAACAAGCAATGTTCCAAATAACCCTGTTATCCCCATAACACCAAGTGCATTAAAAATATTTGAACCTAGAATATTTCCAACCGCAATTTCAGCCTTTCCCTTTTTAGCAGCCGTTAAACTAACCACAAGCTCAGGCAATGATGTACCAAATGCAATAATAGAAGCAGCAATAATTTCAGCACCTATATTAAAAATTTCTGAAATCTTAACTGCTGAATAAATTGTGTACTTAGCACTAAGAAAAATAAATAGACTACTTACAAACAATATCAAGACTTCTTTCGCTGGAAATTTCTTCGTCCAATGCAATTCTTCTTTTAGATATTTCTCCAGCTCCTTCCCTTCTTTCTTAGCCTTTTCTCCTCTCTTCTCTGAAGACACAATTCTAACAAAATAAATCACAATACCAACTAAACAAAGAACGGCTTCCCAAAATGTAAATTCCCCATCATAAATTGTTATTGCCAAAATAAAAGTAGAACTTATAAGAAGAGGCAAATCAACATTAATAATTTCATATTCAAGCTTCATCTTCCTTCCAACCACTGCAGTCAGCCCTAATACTAAACAAATATTTGTAATATTTGAACCAATGACATTACCAGAAACCATCTCCGAAGTTCCTGAAAAAAGAGCAAATAAAGAAGATATGAGCTCAGGCAAAGATGTCCCTAGCGCTACTATTGTGATTCCTATTAAGAACGGGGGTAATTTAAAAAACAATCCGATTTCCTCCGCAGCATCAGTGAAAGAATCAGATGCCTTAATCAATACCATCAAACTCACAACAAACACAGCCACCCAAAACAACATCTCAAAACTCATACATTGTATTTTATTTATTAACTACTGAACTTTTAACACCAACAGCCATTCCTAATTCTAAAAAATATCCTCTTGTTGGAAGCTCTTTTTCTTCAATTTCAATTTTATTCCCACTAATCTCCTTTACCCACCAAAGCCAAATATCTTGAATCCAAAGTGAAAAAATTGTTTTAGCAAACAAAAATAACATGGTCAGTAGAATCATACCAGCTGAACTGAATAACAACCATTCCGTAAAAGAACTTTCATAGAGAATAAACCATACATTAACAATACTACCCCAAAAAGGCAACACTGCAGTAACTAATAACAAAAAAACTGTTCCCTGCAAAACCCCTATTAAGAAAAATACCGAAAAAAGCTTTACTACTTCAAATATATTTCTAGAAATCAACTTAAATGCTAAGTTTATTGATTTTGAAATTTCCAACTTCGCTAAAACCGTATATATTATAGCAATTTGCAAAAGATAATTCATAAAAACCGTAAAAACAAAGAAAAAAAGCAAAAGTGTAATAAAAAGAAAAATTGCCCCAGCTTGATTTTCAGTCAAAATCATAATAAAAACTGGAATTAACATTATCAAAAATACGATTAGAATAAACATTCCTATAAAAAAATCTAAAATCAAAATATTTTTATAGTTTTTCTTTCCTAATTTCCAAATTTTTCTACAATTCACTTTTTTCCTATTCTTTGGGTTCTGTAAACAAAAAAGTACTTGGATAACGCCTGAACGAGCGATTGCAGAAACAAACCACAAAAAAAACCAAAAAAACAAAGCTGTCACAAACAGAAAAATTAATGAAGCAATATTTTCTATTATAAAAACTTCCCAGCTACTTATTTGATCTGGTTTTAGTTTGGTTATTTGTTCCTCGATATTAAAACCAATTCCAATCGAACCAGGCAAAAACATGCCCCAAAACCACAAAAATTTGTTCTCCCAAATTCTGCGAAAACTTATTTTGAACTTTTCATAATAGACATCCAGTGTTGGTTTTTTCGGATCTGGAATCAAGTTTTCAAAAACTTCATTTCTTCGTACCATTTTATTTTTGTTTTTATTTCTCCCTTTTTGGAAGCTGTTCTTCATTATACTACACTTCCTATATAAATAAAATCATGCTAAATAAAAATATATTGTTGCAAACCACCCTAAGTTAAAGTATTATATAAAAAGAAATTAACTCTTATTTTTATAGACATGCACAAACAACCAATTGTTTTTTCTGGCGTCCAACCTTCTGGCAATCTTCATTTAGGAAACTATCTTGGAGCGATTAAAAACTGGGAAAAATTACAAGAAGGTTACCATTCCTTTTTTTGTGTTGTCGATCTTCATGCAATAACTATCCCTCAAGAACCAAGTGAGTTGCGTAAAAAAATACTTGAAACTGCTAAAATATACTTAGCTGCAGGAATTGATCCTGCTAAATCAACCATATTCGTACAATCCACAGTTTCTGCACATGCAGAGCTCGCATGGCTACTGAATACAATCACTCCAAATGCTGAGTTGACCAAAATGACTCAATTTAAACAAAAATCTGGAGTGGATTTTAAAGAATTGGAAAACTATCTTATAAAGAATGTAAAAGCAGAGATTTTAAATATAGAAGAATTGACGAAAGAATCACTAAAAGACAATATAATAAAACTCACTCTTACACAATTTAAAAAATTCAAAGAACAGTTCAACTCTGTTGGTGTTGGTCTCTATGACTACCCTATTTTGATGGCAGCTGATATTCTTTTGTACGACACGGACATTGTCCCTGTCGGAGAAGACCAAACTCAACATATTGAACTAACCAGAAAATTGGCAAAAAAATTCAACAAACATTTTGGTGAAACTTTCAAAATACCAAAATCATATATCCAGCAAGAAGGGATGCGCATCATGGGGCTCGATGATCCTTCCAGTAAAATGTCAAAATCAGCTCCTTCAAAGTTCAACAGAATCGACCTACTTGATTCTCCAAAAAAAATCAAAGAAAAAATCAAAAAAGCTGTCACTGACAGCGAAAATTCAATTGAATACAAAAATGAAAGACCAGCACTTAAAAATCTCATCAATATTTTTGCACTAACTTCAGGCAAAACGCCAAAGGAAGTTGTGAAACATTTTGAAGATAAAGGATTCAAAGAATTCAAAGAAGAACTTGCTCAAGCGATTATCGATTTTTTAGTTCCTTTTCAAGAAAGATATCACTCAATTTCAGATAAACATGTACAAAAAATTCTAGAAGAAGGAGCCATAAAAGCCAGTTTAGTAGCTCAAGAAAAACTTTCTGAAGTAAAAGAAAAAATGGGGCTACAAAAATAAAATCTAAAAAAACAAAATGTCCTCAATTATTGGACATAGTGCAATGGCTCTATTTATTCAACAGACAAGGCACAAAAAATAGTGTAAAAATGATTCTACTCTCTTTGTTGTGTGGCTTTTTTCCTGACTTTGATGTGATTGGTCTTGCTCACAACATTCCATATGAAAGCTTATTTGGACACAGAGATTTTTCTCATTCTTTCTTTTTTGCTTTTGTATTAGCTTTTTTGTAACCTTTGGTTTCTTTCCAAAATTAAAAATAAGATCTCGCGAATTTTCTAAATTGTTTTTAACATTTTTCCTGATAACAATCTCTCATCCAATTTTAGACGCAATGACAAATGGTGGATATGGAATAGCATTTCTGGCGCCATTTAGTGATACTCGCTTCTTTCTTCCCTTCAGACCAATTCCTGTTTCCATGTTAGGTGTCAACAACGTGCTTTCAGAACAATCTATCCATGCTTTTTGCTTTGAATTCTTTTTCATGTTGATACCGTCGCTCCTTTACGCTTATTTCTTGCATATATACAGAAAAAATAAAATCCTAGACTATCCTAAAATCTTACAACAAGGCATATGTATTGTTTTTGCCATATAAAAAACTGTACGAAAGGAAAACCTTTCGTACAGTTTTTATGATCATTTAATTTGTCGGGGCACCGAGAATCGAACTCGGGCTAAACGCTCCCAAAGCGCTCGTGCTACCATTACACCACGCCCCGATAATATTTTGTAAAACAATCCTATAATACAATCTTTACTTGCAGAAGTCAATTTCCCTCCACCAACGCTATTTACCCATTCTGAAACATCATTTCAGAAAACCATTTTGAATTTTAACTTTTTTAAGTTTGGCTTTTATGTTATAATTCGATTGTTATAAATAAAAAATGAAAATGAAAGATAAAAAAGTCAAAGAAGTTATTAAGAGTGAAGTTAAAAAATCTTGTATTGCTACCCGGCTAACATTTGTTGTTGTATTAGTTGTGATTTTAATTTTGGTTGTTGCTGGGAGTGGTTTTTATACTATGGCTTTGAAAAAAGGATTTGAGAGAGAAAACATCAAGATAGCAAAAAAAATTGAAACAAAAGAGAAAAATTTCGAAGAATGTGAAGAAAAAAGAAATACTGTAGAAAAAGAATTGGATAAATTGAAGCTTTCTACCGAAAAAAAAGACTCTCTTGAGTTAGAAAAACTTGAACGTCTAGTTTTAGATGAAATGGAAAATGCAACGTGGGAAGAATATATGACAGATGATGGAATTTCTTTTAAACTTCCTTCGTATGTTCCCTTTAAAAAAAACAGCTCTTCGATAAATACGCCTGATTATCTACACTCAACTGATTATCCTGTAATTTTAACTTTAGATAAATTCAATAATTCTTTTGAAAAATGTCTTTTGAAAGAAGATGAGAGCGTTTGTAAATTAACTCATTGTGGACTATCTCCTAAAGAATACTCTCAAGAATTTAAAAATGTTTTTGAAAACATTAGTAGTGACATAGCTTATGATAAAAATGAAAAAGAAACTTGCTTAACCAGCAATAGTATTTCTTGTCCTAAACTACTTTCTATAGATAAAATGGCCTGTGGAAATCAACGTAATTTCCTAAGTCTTAAAACATTCAAGGACCCTACTGGAAATTCTATTCTAAGAATCTTTACCAGTAATAATTTAGCCACCGATCCTGATGGTTATTTTTATCATGCATTTAAATTAATCAAAGAAAAAAAAATATCTTTCAAAATGCCTCTTCCTTATTCTTCTGTAAATTTTCAAAATTGGTTAACAACCAAATATAGAAAAATTGGGAATTATGATAATTTTTTAAAGATATTTGATGAAAACTCTTCCGAACCTATTATTCGTAAACAAATTCAAGACTATAATAAAATTATAGAATCGATTGAAGTTAAATAAAAAATTTATACTTTCATAAAAATAAAACTGGGATTTGCAATTTAGCAAATCCCAGTTTTTGAAACCTCCTCTCTTAATTAGTAGAGTTCCAATCTTTAGAATAAATATAGAAATAATTTACATTATAATTACTATTTCCAATTCCACCTTTATTTAAGTAATGTACATTTCCAGTCCAAGGATCAATAATTCTGTAAGTATTAGCTGTTGGTGTGGTTGGTATCTCTGCATCCTCGCCCTCTGCCACTTTTCCAATAATCACGACATAATGAGAACTATTAACACGGGCAATGACAGGTTCTCCATTCAAAAGAGCTACTTCTAATGCGCTTGTTCCTGTAGCATTCCAATAATATCTAACACTCTGAGACATGTTATCAGGTAAAATCATATCATCCCAAGTCAAAAGACATCCACCGGAATAATTTGCAATTTCTGGTTTCTGAAATTTTAAATTCAATTTTCCAGGATCTGTATCTTCTCCAAAAAAAGTATACACCATTGCAAAAGAACTTATTCCACAACCACTTGAATCACGTTGAGTCGGTGTTTCACCCGAGACGCAACTGCCGAAATCAGTTGAGCAAGTTCCCAAGGAATCACAAGAACAAGAGCCTAACTGATCGCAAGCCCAATCCTCATCATTCTGACTAAACTGAGGAACTTTAACAAATGTCGGCACCCAAGTTTCGTCATCATCAGCGATAGTAATAGTGGTTGGATTTTCATAAATAGGGTCTCCGCCATTAGACCAACTTCTGAACATGTATCCATTCTGGGAATCAGCATAGGCCACTAAACTAATCTCCGTTCCACTTGAAAAATTTCCTGAACAGATACTTGCTCCGTCACCACAGCTAATAACAGTTGATTCATCACTGACCAACTCTCCTTTAACATATTTACCATGTTCCCCAACTGTGACATTGAGAGTCGGTAGTCTTTCAAAAACTGCCGCCCATGTCATATCATTGAAATACTGACCCAACATAGGATTATCGGTTGATGTTGTTACACCATTAGTCCAATAATCCAAAGCATACCCAACCTTTGGATATGCGG
>Ga0209633_10002033_pt1 | contig 20059 bp, 15 predicted proteins | sample Cruoilmetagenom1_FD_187290 | JGI IMG/M metagenome (GOLD analysis project Ga0209633, IMG submission 187290) | Oil polluted marine microbial communities from Coal Oil Point, Santa Barbara, California, USA - Sample 1 (SPAdes) (version 2) | ecosystem: Environmental > Aquatic > Marine > Oil seeps ... | reverse complement strand
ATTAGGCTGGATTGTACTAAAATAAAAATTGATATCAATTTTTTTAAGTAATTCATTATTTAAACCTTTTTAAGTTATAAATTATTGTGACCAAAAATTGTACCACTTGAAAAGATTAGTTTTAGCTGATAATAAGGTTAGAATTACTTGTGTACGGAAATGTATTATTAGATTATTAATATATTATTATTATTTTGATAATTTTATATAACAGAGTTTTAATAAGAAGTTAATTTTACAACCTCAAATATTTATTTTTTATTTTAAACTTGATCCAATGAATTACTAATTTTAAGTCCAATAATATTTTGATTGATATAATAAACTTTTGCTATATAATATTTTTTGCTATTTAATCATTAACATTTTTTTAGCTTGGGAAAAACCATCAGATTCAATTGTGTAATAATAAATTCCCGAAGTTAATGTACTTCCATCAAATTTTATTTCATGAAGTCCTGAGTTTGCTGATTTATTCACTAACGTTTTTACTTCCTTGCCTTGCACATCATAAACCTTTATAATTACGTTAACCCCAAGGTCAGAATCAATATTTGGTATTGAATATTGAATTATCGTATCCGGATTAAATGGGTTAGGATAATTTTGTTCTAGTTTAAATTTTGTACCCATTTTTTTTTCATCTATAATTTTTGTAGGAGTTTCAGAATCAAAATAAGGGGGATATTGATTAAATAGATTTTTTATATCTGGATCGTTCATAAAAAGATTCCATAATAATTCGGATCTATAATTTTCAATCATGCAAATAATCGGACCCTGATCAATCGCCAGATAACCATTACTAAACCACTCGCCATTAACATCCTTGGAAGAATATGTTAAATTAAATGCATCTTTAAAACCATATTTATCCCATAGCTTATCTTTAAATGTTCTATAAAAATATTTCATTGCTTGTTTTGATGCATAAGGTGTGTAAGGCATTGACGATAACGCTGCTGTTGGTGATATTGTTCCATTATCATTATTCATTGGTTCATGAGCTGTATAACCAACACCAGGGATTGAATAACTTGCAGTTAAACCCCAGCAGTTTTCACTATATCCAATAAAATCTTTAGGGTTCTCGATGCAATAGTTAAGGTTAATCTCACTTTGATTGATATTGTGTTCAAAGTAATTTGCGTATAAATCTCTTTTTACTCGTGGATCAAATCCTATATAAGAATAGTGAGTGAAAAATAATGGTCCGCCATATCCGTTACCTACTGAAAGCGTGTGCCCATATTTTGATGCCCCTGTGTACTTAATATCTCCATTCTTAGCCCAACCAGATGTATAATGATTAATTGACATTGGATGTGTAGGAGATGCTAGTGCAAGTAAATAAGGCATTAAAGTTTCGTTCCAACCATGAAAAATAAAAGTATCACTAAAATCAAAACCCATTGTAGGCGACCAGTTCCAATAGAGTCCAGTTGAATTATTTCTATAGAAATCCCAATCAACATTTTCCCATAATTGCGTAATCAAGTTTCTGATCTGGATGTCTGTTGAATCAGATTGATTAAAAAATTGCCTTGCCGTTAATAATCCTTGAATCATAAAGCCAGTTTCAACAATATCCCCACCGTTTTGAACTCCAAAGTTTACAACTTTACCAGTAGTACCATTGAACCAATGAGGGAAAGCTCCGTGAAATTTATCTAAAGTATTAGCTAGAAAATCAACAATCTTAAGTATTCTTTGAGCACCTTGCTCTCTGGTAATAAACTCCCTTTCAATGCCTACTAGGATTGCCATTACACCAAAACCACCGCCACCAATAGTATTGGTTTTATCAATCTCATCAGGTTGCCAACGTTCACGAGCAACTCCAGAAATTGGATCTCCCCAATCCCAAAAATATCTAAAAGTTGCTCTTTGTACCATATCCATAAACTCATCATCCGTCATTTCATGAGTTAATATTTCTACTTCATCGCTTAATTGAGAAGAATTACCTGCACTATCAATAGCTTGTATTTTATACTTTTCATTTGCTCCAATTGAGCTCAACCAAATCATTTTGTTTGTTTGATCTTTTGTTAAAAGTTCACTAAAAGCATAAGTTGCACCATTCCATTTATATAACAAATATCCTTTAACGTCAGATTCAACATTAGCATCCCAATATATATCTCCGTGCAATTCGTAAGAAAAAGATTTGAAATTTTTAGGTGTTGCTGGAGGAATTGTATCTACAACAGCATTGCTGACTGTATTTTCATTGTCAAATTCGAGAGAACTAATATTTTTTGCACCAAGAAGTACAATATTATTATGAGAAACAAATTCATGAGATAGTAAAAAACTGCATGTAAAAAAGAAAAACACTATGGTTAAACGCATTATAATACCTTTTTATTATCCCTTATTTATTAAAACACAATATTCTAAATTAATTATTTTAAGCCTAATTCTTTACTCATTCTATAATAATTCGGCGGTGCCAATCCCAATTTTTTTGCAGCTTCTGCATCCGATGAAGAATTGTTTCTGACATGTTGAAAATAATCTTTTCTAAATCTCCGCTCCATTTCTTTCAGAGAAATATCGCTATCTTGCTTATTAAAATTAAATATTTTTTTTGGTTCGCTCGTAGACTCCAACCTATCTACTAATGAAATCTCAACTATTTCTGAAGTTATAATTTTATTTTCACTTAACAAAAGCCGTTGAATTACATTTTTTAATTCACGAACATTTCCTCTCCAATGATATTTAACAAGTGATAATAGTGCACTTTCCTCAAATATAGGTTTTTCAATTCCCATATTTAAACAATTTTTATTAATAAAATAATCAATTAGTAAAGTAATATCATCTGGTCTTTTTTTTAAAGTTGGCATATGTATTCGCATAACATTCAGTCGATAATATAAATCCTCTCTGAATTTTTTTAATCTGACTTGATCTTCAATTCTTTTATTTGTTGCGGCAATAATTCTAACGTTAACCTTCACTGAATCAGTCCTGCCAATTTTCTCAATCTCACCATCTTGAATTACTCTAAGTAATTTAACTTGTGCTGAAGAAGGTAATTCAGAAATTTCATCAAGAAAAATTGTTCCTTTATTTGCAATTTCAAAGAACCCCTTTTTTTCATTTCCAGCTCCAGTAAAAGATCCTTTTTCATATCCAAAAAGTTCGCTCTCAATTAAATCGCCAGGTAAGCTACCACAATTTATACGAATAAATTTTTCTAGTTTTCTATTACTATTGTAATGAATATTATAGGCAACTAGTTCTTTCCCTGTTCCTGAAGCTCCATCAATAAGAACATTTACATCACTTTGGGCAAGTTTTAATATTTGTTCTTTTATCGATACAATTTGTTCAGAAACACCTACCAATTCTCTTTCATTTAATATCTCATCTATATTTTGAGATAATTTTTTATTTGAATTATATGTTCTTTTTTCTAAAACTCTTTTTTCATATGCATTAAAAATTGACATTATAAAATCGGTTGGCTGATAAATATATTTTTCAATATCTCCCGGGTACTTTGTACAGTACCAAAATGCACCAGCTTCCAAAAGATCATTTGCAAAATCAAAATCCGTTACATCAATCGTAAGTTTTGTTATAACAATAATCTGAATGTTTTTATCAACTTTCTTAATTTCCCTAATTAAATCTTCGCCTCTTAATCCACCAGCTATTTGAAAATCCATAATGACTATGCTAAAATAGTTTGGTTTGGTTTTCAATAATTTTAACGCATCAGTTCCATTTGAAAAAACTTCTCTAATAAAAATCTTTTCTTTAAAAAGCTCAATTGTATTTTTCACTCTTTTAACATCAAACTCTTCGTCTTCAATTAAAAGGACATTAATATTTCCATCAACCGTCATAAACTTTCCAATTTAAATTAATTAATAATTAATTTTTACTTCACATCCATTGCCATCAATATTATTCATATCTAGCTTCCAACCACATCTTTGGGTTGCAATTTGATGAGCAATATAACATCCATATCCTCTATTTTGATTTTCAGAAGATTTAGATGATGTATTTTCTAAAAATATTTTTTTAATACCATTTTCATTTTTAGCCAAAAGGTTTTTGTCAAGTCCAACTCCATTATCTCTAATTGTAATAATTGAAGTATTATTAGTTTTATCAAAAATTGTTGAGATAGTAATTACTAACTTTTCTGAATCTCCATGATCAATACTATTTTGAATTAATGGCTCAAGAATTTCCCAAATTACAAATTCGTTAATGGAAACTTTAGGGAAATTTTCATCCAAATTTAATTTGAATTCAAAAATTTCTGTTCTGGTTGAAATTCTTAAGAACAAATATTTAACTAAAAATTTAATTACTCCATTAACATCTGTACTAAACATTGTACTTCTTATAGTATGAATAGGAGGATCATACCATTTCATATCATAAATTACTCGAGAAATAAAGTTTGAATATTTTATAACTCTTTCTTTTACTTCTTCTATATTATTTTCAGTCAATCCGTGCAAGTCTTCTTTTATAAATCCCATCACTTTTTCTGCTTTATGATGAGTGTGATATATGCGTTTTGTAAAAAGAGATTCTTTTTCATGAATAATAGAATCTTTTAGATGCTCTTCTTGTTCCTCAAAAAATAATTTTTGAGCATTGTCTCTTTGTTTAACTGAGTAGGAGGAAATAAGATACATTGCAATCAATCCCAAAAGTATTAAAAACGAATAAATGATTGCTACTTCATTGTATCCAAATAACACATCTTCAGTTATAAAAGAAAAATTAGGGGTATTCTTCATATAAAAAACACCTAAAAATTCTCCGTTTGGCACAAGTGGAACCAGAACATGAAACGTTTGTTCGGGACTTTGTAAGCTAAATATTTGCTCTTGATCTTTGAGTATATTTTGGTTTTCCAAAAATATTTCAACAGCTTGTTCAAAATCTTTTTTAATTTCTAAGTTGTGGTCAATATTTTCGGTGAGATATTCATATAGTACTTTGCCATCATCAATAACAACTGGTTTACCATTAAGTAGAACTATTAAACCACTTAGTTGAACATGTTTTTCTAATAAATGCTGACTAAAAATAATATTGAACGATTCAATTGTTTTTGTTTGAGCTTGATGGTTGATTCCTTCAGAATTTATAATATTTTCCATCAATAATTCTAATGAAATTGTACTAAGGTTTGCTATTCTTTCAGCAGATTCTTTCTGATACCAGATTTGAGTTTTTTCTAAAAAATTTTCTAGAGAAGATTTTTGCACCAATGAAAAAATAATTTGAAATACAACTAGTATAAATAGTATTACAGTTATATGCCTAAATTCAAAATGATACTTTTTTAATCTATTTGAAATTTCTTTTCGTTTCATTATAATTTTTATTTAATAATGAAAGATTCTGTTTTAATATATTTGTCGGCTGCTTCTAAAGCAGAACTTACATCAATTTCTCCACGAATTGCTTTGTTAGAATAATATGAAAGTATATCGGATATTCTTGTATAATCATTTAGAAATGGACGATGAACGCCATTATTAAGTAGTTTCTCGTAATATTTTAAATCCGGATTTTCTTCTAAAAAAAATTTATTATTGTATAGAGATTCTAAAACAGGTAAATATCCAGCCTCATTATAAAGCACTTTTTGTGATTCTTCTCTTAATAAAAATTTAATGAATTCTAGAGCTTCTTTTTTATGCTTACTAAATTTGGATATCATTAAATTCCATCCACCATATACAGATGTTGGTTTAGAACCTTTCAAATGCGGAAGAGGAATTTTGACAATAGATTTTTCAATATTATATTTTTTCAGCATTTCTTTTCTATCTCTTTCAAATCCAGGCCAACCTCGTAAAAATAATCCATCGTTTTTTATAAAATATTCCCACGAGTTATTCTCTTTAAATTCTGTTACTTTATTTGGAGATAACTTATTTTTTTGGACTAAGTCAACTAATAATTGAAGAGCATACTTAGCTTTGTTAGAAGTAAAATTTATCTCAGAATTATAAAAGTCAGGATCTAAATTAATTAGTAGTTCGGACAAGCTACAAACAAGACCTTCAAAATTTTCTGCTTGGTAAATATAAAATGGATTACCTTTATCTCTCAGCGATTTACCTAACTCAATAAATCTTTCCCAAGTTATTGAGTTTATTAATTCCACTTCGAATTCTTTAAAGTTAGGAATTTTTTCTAAAATATCTTTTCTGTAATACATTAAACCAATATCTATATAAAGAGGAAGAGCAACAATTTTGTCTTTGTAATAACATGATTCTAAAGAGTATTTTAATAGTTTGTTCTCAATCCCCTCTAACTCTTTTAAATTTAAAGGTTCGCACCATTTAGCAAAACGAGCAACCCAAATTAAATCAACAGCGAAAATATCTATTTTGTCACTTTTGCTTCTTAATGATCGTGCGAGAAGTTCTTTTCGTTCATTGGTACTAAATTTATCAAATGGCAAATCGATAGGTTCAATTTTAATTTTTCCTTTATTTTCCTCATTGAACTTATAGATAAGAATTTTATGTGCATCTGATAAATTATCGGCATAGGTTATAGTTATTTCTTCAGTAGTTGATGATTTTGTGAAAAAGTTTGGAAGGATTAATAATAAAAAAAATATGATAATAATTGATACAAATACAATTTGCTGAACATAATAGTTACTTAAATATTTCTTAATATTTGTAGACACATTATTTGAATTAAAGTTTTCAAACAAAATTATTATTAAATTGATAATAGACAAAAGAGGTTGTAAAGTAAAGAGAATTTATTACTGATGTTTACTATAGTTTACTTTTTTGCACTAAAATGAATTGAATATTTAATTATATGTTACTGAAATGGGTTTTTAATTAGTTACAATAAAACTAATTTTATGTAGTTCCTGGGAATTACCACCAATCATAATTTCAAACTCACCATCTTCAACTATTTTATTCATATTTATATCGTAAAACTCAAGCATATCAGAAGTTATTTCAAATTGAATATTTCTTTTCTCATTTGGTTTTAATTTAATTTTCTTGAATCCTTTTAGTTCTTTAATTGGTCGTGTTATTGATGCAACAACATCTCTAATGTAAAGTTGAACGACTTCTTCTCCTTCATAGATTCCTGCATTTACTAACTCTGTAGAAACAGTTAAATTATCTCCGACAGAGATTGAATCAGAAGAAACACTTATGTTGTTATATGTAAATTCAGTATAACTTAAACCATACCCAAATGGAAATAACGGAGTTACAGGTGAATCAATATATTTGGAAGTGTACTTTTCTTCAGTTGGAGGTCTTCCAGTTGATTTGTGGTTATAATAAATTGGGATTTGACCAATTGATCGAGGAAATGTAATTGGTAATTTACCTGAAGGATTATAATCACCAAACAAAATATCCGCAATTGCTCCGCCAGTTTGATCACCCAAATACCAAGTTTCTAATATTGAGTTCACGTTTGGATTTTCATAAATAGATCCTAATGTTAATGGTCTTCCATTCATAACTATTACTATTATTGGAGTTTTTGTTTTTGCAATTTCTAATATTAATTTTTCTTGAATTCCTGGTAAAGACAAACTAGTTCTACTTGCTGCTTCAGCAGACATATTCCTAGATTCACCAACAATTATAATAGCAACATCCGCCTTTTTAGCAATTTCTCTAGCCTCTGAAAATCCTTCTTTATTTTCATCATCAATTCCACATCCCTTTGAATATAATATTTCAGTTCCATCATTCATTTTATCACTTAGTCCGTCAAAAACAGAAATAACATTTTCAGCTTTCCCTAATGCAGACCAGCCACCTAATAAATTTGATTTATCTTTTGCCAAAGGTCCAATTAAAGCTATAGAATTTAGATTTTTTGAAAGAGGTAAAACACTTTTTGAATTTTTAAGTAATACCACAGATTCCTTAGCCAATTGCTTTGCAATACTATCTTTATAAACTTTTGAAGGAGAAGATTCTCTATAATAATTAGAATCAAAATAAGGATTATCAAATAAGCCCAATTTCTGTTTTAATTTTAGAACTCTTCTAACAGAATTATTTAATTGCATCATAGAAACTTTCCCTTCATCTACTAATTTTTCAAGCCATGGGTGATAAACATTTTCAATAGGAACCGGAGCATCACCACCAACCATATCCACATCAACACCAGCAGTAAATCCTTTTAGTGCTGCTTCTTTTTTATCCTTTGCAATTCCATGGTTTATCAATTCACCAATTGAATTATAATCACTTATTACAAAACCATTAAAATTCCATTCATTTTTTAGAATTTCTGTTAAAGTAAAATGATTTGCTGAGGCAGGGATACCGCTAATATCATTAAACGAACTCATCATTGTAGCAACACCACTTTTAACACTTTGATAAAAAGGAGGTAAATATAATTCGTGCAACATTCTTTCTGAAACATCTACTGTGTTATAATCTTTGCCAGCAAGAGCTCCACCATAACCTACAAAATGTTTAGCACAGGCTGCTACAGTGTTTTTATCCACTAAAGATTTTCCCTGGAATCCATTTATTCTAGCGTTTGCCATGATGCTGCCAAGATAAGGATCTTCTCCTGAACCTTCCATAACTCTGCCCCATCTTGGATCTCGAGTAATATCTACCATTGGGGCGTATGTCCAATGAGTACCGTTAGAAGCAGCCTCAAAAGCAGCAATTTCACTGGCACTTTTTACTAGCTCGGGATTCCAACTTGATGTTTCTGCAAGTGGAATTGGGAATGTAGTTTTATATCCATGAATTACATCATTAGCAAATAACAATGGTACGCCAAGCCTTGAACTATCTACAGCAATCTTTTGTAATCTGTTAGCTTCATTTAATTCATGGTTCCCCAGGTAAGAGCCAACATGACCTTTATTAATCCAATTTTCCTCTACTGAGTTTACTCCTACTATCTGTACTAATTGTCCAACTTTTTCATCTATAGTCATAACTAATAAAAGACTATCAATTTTACTTTTACTCTTTTGTTTGTTAATTGCCAAATATTCAGTTGGAATATAATCTTGCAGAACTTTTGAATCTCTAACTTTTTCGAAAAGTAGATTATGCCCTTTATTATTAACATGAACACCATCTCCAGAATCAAAATATTTTTTTATTCTTCCATCTACATTTGCAATTCCATTCCAAAAATCTATTACTTTTCCCGGGAAATATTTATAGAAATTATCTCTTGCAACAACTTGTTGAGTTATATCAAGTGAATCAAAATTTCTTGGTTGCGTAGTACAGAACCAAAGAGGAATATTTAATGAATCCGTAATATTTTTCAATTCAAAATAATTATTAAATTGTTCTTCAATAGTATATTTGAGCGCTACATCATTAGATGGTAAATTTACAATTATAGATGTTGGATTAAATGACAAAGCATATGTAAGATTTTTTGTAACTATGGGGAAAGGTCTATTAATTTGGGGGAGAATATTTGATGGCATTAATTGATATGATGTATAACCACCAACACCTAAGTTTACAACCTCGTAAGTAGAATCGATAGTTTGCAAATAATTCCTATATTTGTTCACCCACGAACTATCTTTTGGGTTTGCTCCAACACCTTCGGCAGTTGATGAGCCGAGCACAACAACTACTGGAGATAAATCTCCATTTATAATTTTATTGTTAATTATTTTTATATCGTCAATAAATAATTCGTGTTCAGTATTATCACTATTACCTTGACCAAAGAATACTGACCTAATTTTTGTTAAATCAATTCCATTATTATTTTGTTTAAATAACTCAATCGGCAATATTACTCTATTCCATTTATTTACTTGAATAGTATCAACAAACTGGGTAAGATCTATTTTCTCAGTTTTCTTATATGATACATCTTCTAAATATATTTTAGGAAGATGTTTTGTTGTAATTTCTTTTTGAGAATAAACCCAAAATACGAGCGAATCTTGATTAGTTATATCGTGATTTTCCCACCCAACCGATGCGATAGCAATAGCCCACTCTCCTCCATTCTGAGATTGCCAATGTAGCTTTAGACTAGAGTTACCTGAATGAGAAAACTTTTTACTAATTGGAATTCGAGACCATACTAGTTCCAAATTACTTGGTTCTGAATAATATCCCCAACTTGAGGAGTATGAATAATCTTCAAAAGTATCAATAAAAAGTGGGATTTCTTGTGAGAATAAATTTGTTTGAAAAATTGTAATGATTGCAAAAATAAGCAATGAAGATTTCTTAAAAAGATAAGCCATAAAAAATTCCTATTTATAAACCGTGGATTAGAAAACTCAAAAATAAATCATTTAATTCAAATCTTCTTTCATAAGGTTAATTATAATTTTAACTTTTTGAATCTTAAATGACAAAATATTTTCGTTAACATACATAAAAAAATGTTCCCCATTTATACTTGGTATAACAAAACTAATAGAAATTGACAAGGTAAGATTGGTGCCTTTACACTTAATACGTCAAGTCAATTGTGGGAATTACTTTTTTCAGTAATTCTATTTAACTCGCAAAATCTTTTCCATCTTCCTCCCTTTAGCTAACTCATCTACTAGCTTGTCCAAATACCTTACTTGTTGCGTTAATGGATTTGTAATTTCTTCTATTCGATACCCACAAATTACACCTTTAATCAATTGAGCATTCTTATTCAATTTTGCTTTATTAAAGAATTGCTCAAAAGTTACTTTTTCTTCTATGAGTTTTTGTAACATATCTTCATTGTAGCTTGTTAGCCATTCTATCACCTTATGTAATTCTTCTTTCGTTCTACCTTTCTTCTCAATTTTAGTAATATAGTGTGGATATACTGACGCAAAGGTCATTCTTGCAATTCGTTCATTGTGCTCGGGTGTAGTTTTCATGTCTTAACTTCCTTTATTGCTAATTACTATAATTGTTCGTTATTTCAGAAATCGTCCGTAACAATTTATCAATAGTTTGTTAAGAGATTGGACGCTAGACATTTTCCGCAGTTACTCATTATTAAATTGGATGAACAAATAATTTCTCATTATAATTTAAAATTATTTCCAATCTAAAGTTAGCCAACTTAAACTATGCCCCTAAATAAAAGTACTGAATACTATTCATGATTATTGGTATAGTTTGTAATAATATCATTCCTCAAGCCAATGAACATTTTTGTCACATCTTTCATTAATCCATTAGAATAGTTTGTTAAAAATTTCTGGGCATCTTTAGGATTTTTTTTATAAAGTGTAAGGGCTTCCTCTTCAAGTGCTGTTTGGTGATTAAACATTTTCTTTTCAAATGGAGTTCTTATTTCTCTTACATCCTCAGCAATTTTCTGAAATTTTAAGTTTGCCAAATTATCAACAAAATCAATTGCCCAACGTGCCGAGCTTTCATTATAATTGGTTGGATCATATATTTTGTATGATTCATCTACAGATAGGTTACCAGCATAAATTGGAACGTAAGGACTAAAGTACGGATTATCAAGATAAACCCAATAAACTCCACCAATGTCGTCGGGTAGCCAATCACGAAGCTGAAGTACCATTCCATAGTGTCCACGATGACGAGCAACTGGTCGGCGGTAAGTTATTTTCATCAACTTGCGAAGATCTCCACTTGGGAATGGTGTTGCTAATGGACTTTTAATATAGCTTCCTTTTCCATCTGGGACAAGCCATTCGGGACCAGCAGTCATATCGTAAATAGTACCTTCAAATGTTGAACGTTGGAATGCAATTACATCCCTCACCGAAATTTTTTCTTCTGGTTTAACTGAAAACGGATAGATCGATACTGGTTCAACAATCTGGAAATATGGAGTTATTCCTTTATAGAAATCACCTTCTTCCATAAAACGATTAGGCCATTCTTTCAAATTCGGAACAAAGGTTTGATGGAAAAGCCAGAATCTTCCAGTTGCATATTCTGCAGGTAATGGTGCATATGCTTCTTGCCAAATAAATGGTTTATTAGAAGCAGGATTATACCATCCTCTATCAATTGCTTCTTGTTTGTAATTATCAGAAACCAAAAAGTTTTCTTTATCATCTTCGTTAATTTCCTTAATGATACTATAATTTGGAATAATAGTCGCTTCATCTTCTGGTAATCTTTGAGCTGCCCAAATTGCTCCAGGTTTTCCACTTTCATTTTTCCATCCTGGACCAACTCCAAAAACTTCAAAAACCCATATTTCTTCTGTATCAGCTATTACAAGAGTTTCAGAACCATCACCACTTGAAGGCAAAAATCCATACTTTATCATTAAATCACCAATAAATTTAACCGCCTCTCTGGCACTTTTATATCTTTGCAGAGCAAAAATCTGCGCTTGTTCAATGGTCATAATTTGTTCGCCATTTTCATGAGTACAAATTAGTTCTTTGCGTTGGTCAGTTGTAGTTTCGCCAATGCCAAGCTGGTGCTCATTCAAATGCGAATATGCCGAATGGAAATACTTAAATGTTTTTTCCACTTGAGGTATATAACCCAGAATTTCACCATCATCTCTTAATGAATTCGTGGCATCTTGAATTCCCCAATAAACTGGTGCCTGATCTCCCAGTTTATAAAATTGAGCTGGGACAACAAATATTCTAGAATCTTGTCCAGTATCAGTATGAGAAATAATATTTGAACCATCAGCGGAAGCTTTTTTACCAACTGCTATAACAGTGCACGCAATTGCATTATAAGTAAATCCAAATGTTAGGATAACGAGTATAAACGAGATTTTTCTAAGCATAGTAATTTCTTTTTTTTTGAATGAAATTTTCTTTTTTTGTTCGCAGGCAAAATACTTTATAAATTTTGAAGATACAAGAATGAGTGTTGAAAAGTGGAATGAGAATTCTTAAGGAATAAAATTAAATGAAAAATATATTTTAGTTTTTAAGAATAAAGGAAACTGTGCCTTTTCATTTGTTCATCCATCTCAAAAACTCAGATAGAAAATTCTTGAAAACTGTGGTCGTTATTTTAGTTTTCCAATTATAGTTAGAAACTACTATAGAAAGATTATTTCTTATAATTTTAATTATTAAATTGGAGTGAAAGAATTATAACAATATCAAAAATATTAACAGGGAAAAAAAAGTAATGGCATATAACTTATTAAAAGGGAAAAAGGGAATTATTTTTGGAGCTTTAAACGACAGTTCAATTGCATGGAAAGTTGCTGAACGTGCTAATGAAGAAGGAGCAGAAATTGTTTTAACAAATGCTCAATTTGCTATTAGAATGGGTAAGATTGATGAACTTGCTGAAAAAATTAATTCACCTGTAATTCCTTGTGATGTTACTAATCTTGAAGATATTGAAAAATTAATAAAAAAATCGATGGATCATTTTGGCGGAAAATTTGATTTCCTACTTCATTCAATTGGAATGTCACCAAACGTTAGAAAAGATATTCCTTATGATAATATTAATTATCCTAATTTCTTAAAAACATTGGATGTTTCAGCATTGTCATTTCATAAAACATTACAAACCTGTCGTAATTTTGATGCAATTACTGAATGGGGATCGGTTGTAGCATTATCATATATTGCCGCACAGCGCACTTTAGATAGATACAACGATATGGCTGATGCCAAAGCAATACTTGAATCGATAGCACGTAGTTTTGGATATATTTACGGGAGAGAAAAATTTATTAGGATTAACACAATATCACAATCTCCCACCAAAACAACTGCAGGTAGTCGTATAGATGGATTTGATTCATTATTTGATTTTACTGAAAGAATGTCGCCCTTGGGTAATGCAACAGCTGATGAATGTGCAGATTATTGTGTTACGTTATTTTCTGATCTAACTAAAAAAGTAACTATGCAAAATTTATATCATGACGGTGGATTTTCAAACATGGGGATGAGTGAACGAGCTATTCGTCAATATGAAAAAAGTTTTAACGAGCTTCCGGATACAAAGGAAGAAAAATAATTGTTGTCCTATTAACTAATAATTACTATTTACTTTTATTAAGCTTGTGGCTATTACTCTCATTTTTTCACATGTTGATAATAATTCTTTTAGATTAGTATTACACTGGAATGACGGTCATATTATCTCCACTCATACCAATTTAGTATTTATAATAATTGTGTCTCTTTTATTCAAAACCTCAGTGAAAGACAGCTCAATCCACCATCTAATTTTCTGAACTCTGAAACATCGACTTCAATAATTGAATATCCTGCATTAACTATTTTATCTCTCGTTTTAGGGAATCCTTTTGGTACAATAACATTATTGTTAACCCAAATACAATTTGCCGCATAACTTTCGTTTTCGTCAATCTCAATTATATTAAATTTATTAAATTCCTCTTCTTTTAGAAATTCTCCATAAGCTAAAAGATTGTTGTTTTCTAAATACACAACACCAGTTTTCAAATGCAACATCTCTTTAAGAAGAATTACTGAACCTGAATATCCATACATGTTTAGAAACGTAATAATTTGGGCAGCACCATCTTCATTTGTTCTTTCGGAAAGTCCAATATAAAAATGATCACCTACCATCATAATGTCACCTGGCTCAACAGTACCTGGATCTTCAATTTCTTCTATTTTTGAGTAATATGATTTTAAGACATGTTTCATCTCAATAGTTTCGCCCTTTCTTGTTTCCGCACCAGGGTTTGAAATGATGGCAAATTTAGAAGTTAACAGTGCAGTATCTTCAACAAATGTTGAGTCTGGATAGTTTTCGTCAGCAGCTAATACGGTTACTTGTAAACCACACTTTGTAAGTGCATCAATATAATTCTTGTGCTGATCAAGTGCTAGTTCATAATTTGGCAATCCCAAATTTGTAGTTGTTAAGCCTTTTATCATACTTTCAGAAGGTGTTCTGACAATTGCTTTTGTAAACATGTTTTCCTTTTATTTAATTTCAAGATCACTAGTTTAGAAATATTAATTTGTTTTTCCCTTCCAAATTACTCAGATGTAGTTTTGGATAGAGACAACAATTACTTACCTATTTATTATGTGCAAAATGATAACTAAACTTATGAGAAAACTTATATTCTAGCCTGATAGGTATACAATTCGTAATATCTACCCTTACTCGCTATTAATTCATCGTGATTTCCTCGTTCAGCAATTTCACCTTTTTCAATCACAAGGATTTGATCTGCCTGTCTAATAGTACTCAATCTGTGGGCAATGACAAATGTGGTTCGTCCTTTCATAAGTTTAGCCAAACTTTTTTGAATTAAAGTTTCACTTTCAGTATCTAAATTTGAGGTTGCTTCATCAAGTACAATAATTTTTGGATCTGCTAGGATGGCTCTAGCGATGGCAATCCTTTGTCTCTGTCCACCCGAAAGTTTAACTCCCCGTTCTCCAATTAATGTCTCCAAACCATCATCAAACCTTCCCGTAAATTCATCAACATAAGCTGCCTTTACAGCATTTTGCAATTGTTCTTCAGTTGCATTAGGTCTTGGAAATAAAATATTTTCTTTGATTGTTCCTTCAAATAAAAAATCATCCTGCAAAACAACGCCAAGGTTTTTTCTATAACTGTTTAAGTTAACCTTGCTTATATCAATTCCATCAATGGTAATTACACCCGAACTAGTAGTTAAAAAAGTAGCCGCAAGACTGGCAATTGTAGTTTTACCTGAACCCGAAGTACCAACCAGTGCAGTAACAGATCCAACTGAAGCTTCAAAATTTATATTGTGTAATACTTCTTTCCCTTTATCATAAGAAAACGACACATCTTCAAATTTTATATTTCCTTTAACATTACCAAGTACAACTGGTCTTATCTCAGGGTCATCTTCTGGTTTCATATTCATTATTTCTTCAGTTCTATCTAATCCAGCAAATGCCTCTGTCAATTGACTCCCAATATTTCCCATTTGGGCAATGGGTGCAATCATAAATCCCAGATAAAGAGTGAATGCTAAAAACTCACCAATGGTCAAATCTCCACTGACAATCTGCCAACCACCAATTCCCATAATTCCTGTTGTCGCAAGACCAAGTAAAAATGTTGACGAACTGGTCATAAGTGCTGTAGAAGTTAAACTCTTTTTAACATTTTGAAATAACCGATCTACCCCAACTTCAAAAGCTTTATTCTCTTGGTCTTCAGCATTAAATCCTTTTATTACTCTAACTCCGTTTAATGTTTCGGTAAGTCTACCACTAACCTCAGCAGTTATTATTCTTCTCTTCCTAAATATTGGACGAATATAACCAAATGCTTTAAGTGCAACAATTCCAAAAATTATAACTGGACCTAAAACATACAGTGTCATTATAGGACTAATATTTATCATCAAAATAAGTGATAAGATTGATGTAAGCAGACCACCAAATAGTTGAACAAGTCCGGTTCCAACAATATTTCTAACTCCTTCCACATCAGACATAATACGCGAGACTAACGCCCCTGACTTATTATTATCAAAATAACTAATTGGTAATGATAGAATTTGTTTTTGGACTTTTGCTCGTAATTGAGAAATAAGTAATTGAGCTTCTACACTTAGTAATCTTGTTAGTAAAAAAGAAGTTATTGCTTGAACTAATATTGAAGCTCCTACTATTATTAAAAGTAGTCTAAGCATATCAAAATCTTTGTCAACAATGATATTATCCATTAAATATTTACTTGCACCAGGAAGTACAAGACTGGCAAGCCGACTAACTATAATTAGTACAAGTCCAATTAGAACAATATATCTTCTTGGCCAAATAAATTCTTTGAATGCTTTTGCAATAGTAATTTTAGGTTTATCTTTTTTCATAATAATTTTTATTTAATTGAAGGATTATTGATCGAAAATGTTAATCTGACTATTTATCACCACTAACTTCTGATAATCAGGAATACAAAAATCAAAATACAAATAAATATCATTACACAATTGTGGCTATTCATTTGCTCATCCGCCTCAAGAAATCAACTAAAGAAACAAAAATTACTTGTTATTAATAATTGCTAAGCTTCTTTTCATATAGAAATTTGATAAGATTCTACTCGGATAAGCGAAAGAATAGGACATACTAAAAATCTGAGGGGGCATATAGGGAAACGTGTATATAATCCCTCATAAATTTTGAGGTAAAGTAGTTTTGTTAAATTTAATAAACAAAGATTGAATATATTAGGATATGACAATTGGTCAATTATTCTTTAGCTTATAATCTACATAATGCGAGACAATGGAAGATAATTGAAAGATATTTGTGTTAATCATTCTAAAAGTTTTCGAATCGAATTTGATTATAATTGTTTACTTAGGGAGTTTATCTTTTTAATCATCAATGGTGCAGAGCCTTCATAATGATTGTTAATGTTGGCATATAGTTCAACCTCTTTTTCTAAGAGTTCAATAAACACATTTACAATACTCGCTAATTCAGAATCTTTTGGGTCTACAATTGTACTCCAAATTTTATTAGTCTTTTCCTCTATTGCTTTTCTATCATATCCATGAAGTCTAATAACAACAGAGTTATTGATAAAAGTTTTATACTTTTCATAAACTTCTGTTATTTGCGGCATGTAATATCCTTGCAATAATACTGGGGCAACATTTATATCATTAAGGAAGGCAAAGAATCTTTCATGCAAGTAATTTGGGTTACGAATTTCAATACCAATCGGAATATCTGAGTTAACAAAGTTTCTGAAATGTGAGAACTGTTTTTCAAATTTTTTGTAGGATGGCATCTTCTGTTTGTTTAAGTACTCAAACTGAAACATAAGCATGCCTACCTTAGACTTAATTCCCTCGAGAGAAGAAAGAAAATTTTCCATCAGATCCGGTGATAAGAAGTGTCTGTTAGGCTCAGTACTTTTATAATGATGGGTAAGAGTCAGGCTGTTTGGAGCTTTGATTGTAAACTTAAAATCCTCTGGAGTGGATGAGTTATATTCTTTAACAACACTTCGATTAGGAAGAGTTACTTTCTTCCCATGCAATGACCAAAACCATTGATCTATCTCAACTGTATTATAATGCTTGGCATATTCTTCAAGATAGTTAAATGACCTGCCCCCCAATTAGAGTACAAAAAGAAAAGCCAGTATATTAGTAATAATAAAACTGGAGGAACAATGGAAGGTATAGGACGCAGAAGAGTTTACACAAAAGAATTTAAGGAAGAAACCGTACAACTAGTATTAGAACGAGGGCTATCAGTTTCTCAAGTGTCCAAGGATTTGGATATATGTACAGAAACCATTTATCGATGGATACGAAAATACAAATCAGATCCGCTTAACAGTTTCCCCGGGAAAGGAAATCTAAGTCCAGAAGATGCGAAATTACGGAAACTAGAACGAGAGCTATCCGACGTAAAGGAGGAACGCGATATATTAAAAAAAGCCATAAGCATCTTTTCAAGAGCAAAGTAATGAAATTCAAGTTTATAGAAAATAATAGAACAAATTTCAGAATTGGAAAGATGTGTAGAATCCTTGGAGTTACTCGTAGTGGATATTATCATTACAAGAAGCATCGCTATAGCCAAAGAAAAATAGAGAATAAAGTTATCTTAGAACTAATACGACAAATATGGGAAAAGAGCCATCATATCTATGGTTACAGACGGATTCACGTAGAATTACGTTCTCAAGGTCTTCGTATAAATAGGAAAAGAGTACTACGGTTAATGAGAGAAAATAGTATCACAGCAAAAATGAAAAAGAAGTTCAAAAAAACGACAGACTCAAATCATAGCAATTATGTATCGCCAAATTTGTTAAATCAGAACTTTAATGAAGCACTCCCCAATACAGTTTGGGTAGCAGATATAACCTATATTAGCACGTATGAAGGCTGGCTCTACTTATCGGTGATTTTGGATTTGTATTCAAGAAAAGTAGTTGGCTGGTCGATGAGTAATAGAATGACAAGTCAGCTTGTAATTGATTCACTAAAACATGCAGTTGAAGTAAGGAAACCAGAAGCTGGATTGATTTTTCATTCTGATAGAGGAAGTCAATATGCTTCAAATGATTTTCGAAGATCACTTAAAAAACACAAAATAATTCAGTCAATGAGTGGTAAAGGCAATTGTTATGATAATGCCGTAGCTGAATCATTTTTCCATACTCTTAAAACCGAGTTCATTAATTGGGAAAAGTTCAAAACAAGAAATGAAGCTAAATCTAGTGTTTTTAGTTTTATTGAAGTATTTTATAACAGGAAGAGGAGACATTCTTATTTAGAATATCTTTCTCCGTATAATTACGAATTATTGTATTTTAGATTAGTGGCTTAAATAACTGTACAGTTTGAGGGGAGCAGATCACAACACCCACATAACTAAGAGTAAAAAAATTAGAACTATACCATTAAATAGAACTGCATTAGAAATAATAGTTAGAAGAAGTAAGAGTAGTGGAATTATATTCACCCTTCAAGGGAAACCAATAAAACAAGATACCTTTGTACACATCTTTAAAAGATTTGTAAGAGCGGTTGACATTAATCAGAAACTTAGCTTTCATAGTTTAAGACATACTTTTGCAAGTTGGTTAGTACAAAGAGGTGTTTCCATCTTCCAAATTAGTAAGCTCTTAGGGCATGCAGACATAAAGACTACTGAGATATACGCTCACTTAAGACAAGATGATTTAAAGAAGTCCGTAGAACTATTAGATTTTTAAAGAGGTTAATATGAAAAAGAATAAACAAACTAAAGTTAAACTTCCATATCAGATTGAGTATGATGGAAGAGTATTTTTAAAGACTCGATACACTGCAACTGATAATAAAACTAATGAGATTGTTTATGAGTTTAGAACTGAAGATAATGATGATAGACGTATTTGGGTCTTTAAAGATGGTTCTTATTATGAAGATTAAAAAGAGGTGAAAAACTTATAGCTTTTAAAGGGGGAGGGATCATTGTCTTTAAATATCTTCAAAGTGTATATAACCCAAGCAATATCTGTTTGATCTGCTCCCCTCAAACTGTACAGTTATTTAAGCCACTAATCTAAAATACAATAATTCGTAATTATACGGAGAAAGATATTCTAAATAAGAATGTCTCCTCTTCCTGTTATAAAATACTTCAATA
>Ga0209633_10002032_pt1 | contig 20061 bp, 20 predicted proteins | sample Cruoilmetagenom1_FD_187290 | JGI IMG/M metagenome (GOLD analysis project Ga0209633, IMG submission 187290) | Oil polluted marine microbial communities from Coal Oil Point, Santa Barbara, California, USA - Sample 1 (SPAdes) (version 2) | ecosystem: Environmental > Aquatic > Marine > Oil seeps ... | reverse complement strand
CGCCACCGAATGACAAACCAATGCCCGCACGTCACCGCGCACATTCAACACCTGTTTGCCGGTACGAGTCTGGGCCAGAACGTCATCTTCAGGTACTACAAATCCGTCGCCCGCAGTTGAGGCCACTAGCAATTTGCGCGCGGGCACATGGATAAACAGGTCAATGATTTCAGCCTCATTCGGCAGATCCACCATCAAGCGTAGAGGTTCACCCATACCACGACCACCCGGCAGATTTGAGGCGGAAACCGTATAGAAACGCCCGTTGGAGCCAAACACCAGCAGACGGTCAGTGGTTTCGGCGTGGAACATAAACCGCGCCTCGTCACCATCCTTGAATTTCAACTCGCGGCTCAGATCGACATGACCTGTCATCGCCCTGATCCAGCCCATTTTGGAACAGACCACCGTGATCGGTTCGCGATCAATCATCGCTTCAATCGGCACGTCTTCGACTTCGCCCGCCTCGGCAAACAAAGTGCGACGTTCGCCACCTTCATAGGCACGACCAAATTGTTTGCGGGTTTCGCGCAGCTGTTCGGAAATTTTGGCCCATTGCAGATCATCGCTGTCCAGCAGATCCTCAAGTTCAGCCCGTTCGATCATCAGCGCGTCACGCTCGCGCACCAGCTCGATTTCCTCAAGACGGCGCAAAGACCGCAGACGCATGTTCAAGATCGCATCGGCCTGAACCTCAGACAGCGACGGCTCTTCCCCCTCGGTCACCGGACCACGCACATCAAACGGCGAAACATAGTCCGCCTCGGTGGTGGCGCGGCCACGCGGCGCTGACCAATCCTCATACATCAAGGCACGTTTTGGGTCGTCGTCATAGCGGATAATGTCGATAACGCGATCCAGATTGAGGAAGGCAATGATAAAGCCTTCCAACACTTCCAACCGGTGGTCAATCTTGTCCATACGGTGCTGACTACGGCGGATCAACACATCGCGGCGGTGATCCAAAAACGCGCGCAGCACGTCCTTGAGGCTGCAAACCTTCGGCGTCAACCCGTCGATCAGCACGTTCATGTTCATGCTGAACCGAACCTCAAGGTCCGAGGCACGAAACAACATGCCCATCAGCACGTCAGGGTCAACATTCTTACTGCGGGGTTCCAACACCAACCGGATATCGTCGGCACTCTCGTCCCGCACATCGGCCAAGATCGGCAGCTTTTTCAGCTGTATCAACTCGGCCAATTTTTCAATCAGTTTGGATTTTTGCACCTGATACGGTATTTCAGTGACAACGATCTGCCACTGGCCACGGCCCAAATCCTCAACAACATAGTTGCTGCGCAAACGGAACGCACCCCGCCCCGTACGGTAGGTTTCCAGCATGCTTTCACGAGGCTCAACAATCGTGCCGCCGGTCGGGAAATCAGGGCCCGGGATGTAATCCAGCAAGGTTTCGTCCCGCACATTCGGGGCTTTAATCATGTGCAAACAAGCGTTGCACAATTCTTCGACATTATGCGGCGGAATGTTGGTCGCCATGCCCACCGCAATCCCGCTTGACCCATTGGCCAGCAGGTTCGGAAAGGACGCGGGCAGCACGACGGGTTCCGTCAGGGTGCCATCGTAATTCTCGCGATAATCAACTGCATTCTCGGATAAACCCTCCAGCAACGCCTCGGCTGCAGAGGTCATCCGTGCCTCTGTGTACCTCGCCGCCGCCGGATTATCACCGTCGATGTTGCCAAAGTTTCCTTGGCCATCGACCAGCGGATACCGCACGTTGAAATCCTGCGCCAAACGCGCCATTGCGTCATAAATCGCAGCATCCCCATGCGGGTGATAGTTGCCCATCACGTCGCCTGAAATTTTGGCTGACTTGCGAAAACCGCCCGTTGCGTTCAGCTTTAATTCGCGCATCGCATACAAAATACGCCGATGCACCGGTTTCAACCCGTCACGCGCATCCGGCAAGGCACGGTGCATGATGGTCGACAGCGCATAAGTTAAGTACCGATCACCCAGCGCACGGCGTAGGGGTTCGGTGACTTCGCTTGGGTTTTTATCGTCTGAACTCGTATCACTCATACCGCCCGTGATAACCGCGCCACACCGTCAGGACAAGAAACAAAGCATGCTTTACGCAGCACATATTTTTCCTATACTAGATGAAGCGACTATAACGAGTTATCGGGGCCTGCCAGCTTCTTGGGGTGAATTAATGATACGGTTAACAATATTTTTGAGTGGCTCAATTTGGGTCGCAATGGTGCTTGCGCCAGAACTGGACGAACCGGTGTTCGCCGAAACGGCCGCCAAATTCGCGCCGGTTGTGGAACCCGAAGTCACGCGCGCGGCGCTGGTTAGCCCTGTCAAAGTGGCGGCTGTTGTAACTGTAGCTGAACCTGAGATCGAACCCGCGCCGATCGAAGTTGTTGCCATCCCCGAAATAGAACCAGAACCAGAGCACGTCATCTGGTACGTCACAGGTTCCAAGGTTAACGTGCGCGAAGGGCCATCAACCCAGTATTCCGTAATGGGCAACGTCGTTTATGGTGAAGCTGCGCAAGTCGTTTCGGACCTAGACGCAGATTGGATCAAAATTCGCATCGAAGGCGACGGCGTTGAGGGTTACATCATGAAGCGGTTCATGACGAAGGTTGACCCGCTGGGGTAACCCATATCCCTCGCTTCAAAATGTCGATTGTTCAGATTTGACAAGCTTGTCTTCCTGATTGATTTCCGATTCTATATAGAGCTACTATTCCGGAATAGTAGTTCTATTGGAAAGCGCTGTAATGACACAAAAATCCATCCTTATAACAGGGTGCTCTTCGGGCATCGGCTATGACGCAGCTCGTACATTGCAGACCCGTGGATGGCGGGTTTTTGCAACCTGTCGTCAGGAAAAGGATTGCGAGCGGCTGCGTGGTGAAGGGCTGGAAAGCTTCACGCTTGATTATGGCGATGAGGCCTCGATCAAGGCTGCCGTGGCCCAGGTGCTGGAGCGCACCGGTGGCACATTGGACGCGCTGTTTAACAACGGTGCCTACGCGATACCCGGTGCCGTTGAGGATATGCCTCGCGACGCCTTGCGCGCCATTTTCGAAACCAATGTGTTTGGCTATCACGACCTGACCAACAGAATCATCCCGGTGATGCGCGCCCAGGGTCACGGGCGCATTGTAAATTGCTCTTCCGTGTTAGGCTTGGCCGCAGCACGATTTCGCGGCGCATATATCGCCTCCAAATTTGCACTTGAAGGGCTGACGGACACGCTGCGTCTTGAAATGCACGATGATCCGATTCAGGTGATCCTTATCGAACCCGGCCCGATCACCACACTGTTTCGCGTCAACGCTCGCGCCCAATTTGAAAAATGGATTGATTGGCAAAACTCGGCCCAACGCACCATCTATGAAAACGAACTACAACCCCGTCTTTATGACGACAGCGGCAAACCCGACACGTTTGAACTGCCCTCCTCCGCCGTCACCAAAAAACTGACCCACGCGCTTGAAGCAAAACGCCCAAAGCCGCGCTACTATGTCACCGTGCCGACCTATCTTGCAGGCATCATGCGTCGCATCCTACCGACCCGCGCCTTTGACTGGGTCTTGCTCAAAGGGTAACCTCACTCAAAGGAAACGCTCATGTTTAGTGATCCCCTCTTTATCGTCGTTGCCTTGGCCTGTCTGGCCGTTGTATTCATTCTGGCGCTTGGTATTGGCGGCTTTGCCAAAGGCGGCGATTTCAACCGCAAACACGCCAACCGCTTAATGCGCTATCGCATCTACGCTCAAGCCCTCGCTGTGGTGCTGTTGCTGGTGTTCCTATTCTTTCACAGCACAGGAGACTAACCAATGGTCGTTCTAAACAAAATCTACACAAAAACCGGCGACGGCGGTGACACCGCCCTTGGCAATGGCAGCCGCGTTTCCAAAACATCACCCCGCGTGTCAGCCTACGGCACCGTGGATGAAACCAACGCCACCGTCGGTCTGGCCCGCCTACACGCCAGTGGCGACATGGATACTATGTTGGCCGCCATCCAAAATGACCTATTCGATCTAGGCGCCGACCTATGCCGCCCCGAAATGGAAAAAGACGCCGAGGCCGAATACCCGCCGCTGCGCCTTGCGGACAGCCAAGTCTCGCGGCTTGAAGACGAAATCGACGCCATAAATGCCAATTTAGCCACTCTACGGTCGTTCATTTTGCCCGGTGGCAGCGCATTGGCCGCCCATTTGCACCTATGCCGCACCGTTTCACGCCGCGCCGAACGGCTGTGCGTTGAACTGTCTAGCGACGAATCAATCAACCCCGCAACGGTGAAATACCTGAACCGTCTGTCGGATTGGTTTTTCGTCGCTAGTCGGGTTGCCAATGAAAATGGAGCCAAAGATGTGCTCTGGGTGCCAGGCGCGAACCGCTAATAGCGCTAACACCGTGCCAACATTGCGCCTCATGTCAATTTTACACTGTTTTCCCATCGCGCGGTCCGATAACAAACCAAAGAGAACGTGATAGAATCCCCGAAACTCGGGACAATTTAGGAGAACTACGCTGATGAAGGTGCTTGTACCCGTCAAACGTGTGATCGACTACAACGTGAAGGTTCGTGTCAAAGCGGACGGCACGGGTGTTGATCTCGCCAATGTTAAAATGTCGATGAACCCCTTTGATGAAATCGCGGTTGAGCAGGCCATCCGTCTGCGCGAAGCCGGCAAAGTCGAAGAAGTTGTGGTCGTTTCCATCGGTGTGAAACAGGCGCAAGAAACCCTGCGCACCGCACTGGCCATGGGGGCCGATCGCGCCATTTTGGTGGTCGCCGCCGAAGATGTGCATGACGACGTTGAACCGCTCGCCGTTGCCAAAATCCTAAAAGCCATCGTGGACGAAGAAGCCCCCGGGTTGGTTTTGGCCGGCAAACAGGCGATCGACAACGACATGAACGCCACTGGCCAGATGTTGTCGGCGTTGCTGGGCTGGTCTCAGGGCACCTTTGCCTCGGAGCTGGACATCGACGGCGATAGCGCCACCGTGACCCGCGAAGTGGACGGCGGTTTGCAAACCATCAAAGTCAAAATGCCGGCCATCGTCACGGTCGATCTGCGCTTGAACGAACCGCGCTACGCCAGCTTGCCGAACATCATGAAAGCCAAGAAAAAGCCGCTGGATGAAAAGACAGCTGCGGATTACGGCGTCGATACGGCTCCGCGTCTTAGCATCGTGAAAACCAGCGAACCAGAGACCCGCGCCGCCGGCGTCAAGGTTGCCGATGTGGCCGAACTGGTTGCGAAACTCAAAGAAGCGGGGGCCGTATAATGGCTGTACTTTTACTTGCCGAAGTTACCGGCGGCGAATTGGCCGTTGATGCAACATCGAAAACCCTGACCGCGGCCAAAATGCTGGGCGATGTCACCATCTTGTGCGCCAGCGCGGACTGTTCTGGCGCGGCTGATGCGGCTGCCAAATTGAACGGTGTTGCCAAAGTGCTTTGCGCCGATGACGCGGCTTACGGCCATGATCTGGCCGAACCGGTTGCCGACCTGATCGTGTCGCTGGCTGGCGATTATGACCACATCGTCGCACCCGCAACCTCTGCGGCCAAAAACGTGATGCCACGCGTCGCGGCCTTGCTGGATGTGATGGTGATTTCGGATATTTCCGGCGTGGTTGACGGCGACACATTCGAGCGCCCGATCTACGCGGGCAACGCCATTCAAACGGTGAAATCATCTGATGCCAAGAAAATCGTCACGGTCCGGACCACCACATTTGACGCCGCTGGCGACGGCGGTTCGGCTTCGGTTGAAACCATCGCGGCGGTTGCCAATTCCGGTCTGTCGGAATGGGTCGAAGACAAGGTCGCCGAATCTGATCGCCCCGAACTGACGTCTGCGGGCGTTGTTGTGTCAGGTGGTCGCGGTGTCGGCTCCGAAGACGATTTCGCGCTGATCGAAAAACTGGCCGACAAGCTGGGCGCCGCCGTTGGCGCGTCTCGTGCGGCGGTGGATTCGGGCTATGCGCCGAACGATTGGCAAGTCGGCCAAACCGGCAAAGTCGTCGCCCCAGAGCTGTACATCGCGGTCGGTATTTCCGGCGCGATCCAGCATTTGGCGGGGATGAAAGACAGCAAAATCATCGTTGCAATCAACAAAGACGAAGAAGCCCCGATCTTCCAAGTCGCCGACTACGGCCTGGTCGCCGACCTGTTCACCGCAGTGCCGGAATTGATCGACGCGCTGTGAGAAAACCCAAATTTTTACAAATAGAAGGCCCGCCAAAACTGGCGGGCCTTTTCCGTTTTCATGCCACCCTAGATCAATCGACTTAGGGGCTCCAGCAAGGCTTGCGCCGCTTCTTCATGCGCGGCCGGCCCCATCAAATCTTGTGCAGCGGGTTGTTCCATTGAGGAAAACTTCATCCCCTCAGTGCCCTGCGCGATAGCGGCAGCACTTGCCACAACCTCAACCACCTCGGTCACATAGGGACGGATTTCCTCGATCATCCTCCGGTCCACGAAGACTGGCTCGCGCCCCAATCCGTCAGTTATTGGCACCTCATCCGGCGTCCGATCAGAAAACCACAGCAAAACGATTTTCCCTTCGATTTTCCCCAACAACAGTTTCATCCGCGCGATCCAGGCGTCTTTCAGCTCGTCGCGCACAATGTTAAACCGCTCTTCTGAAAGCGTTTGCAATGTTGTCAGCAAATGCTTGGTAAAACTGAAATCAGTAAAATCCACCTCGCGGAAAACCGTTTTCATCAGGGTCGAAGCCCGCACAAACCGATCATTGCGCCGTGGATGCACGGCATAAAACCGGTTTGACATATTTTGCGCGCCGAGCGCCTGAATGACAGTCACCCTTGCCTGTGAACAAGCCTCGGTCACCGGCGTTTCATTGGCAAACACATCAACCCCTGCTGTCACGCAGCCAAAGTTAACGCATTCCATCTCCATTGCCTCACTGACTAGATCTGGAAATGGCTTTTCAATAAACTTACCGTAAGTTTCTGTACCGCCAATCATCGCAATATACTCGCCCGCCATCTTTTTGCGCGGACCACGAAACAGCAGTTTGGAATTTCCGTAACGACACGGAAAATAGTCAAGGACACCTTGCCCCAGGTTTTCATAGGTCATGTCACCCACCTCTCATTTTAGTTCACCCACGTCCAGATTCGCTGAAAGATGTTTCCAAATGGCTAATTGGACAATTTGAGGCGATTTATTCGGGCTCTACCCTCTTGCACCTGCAGCAATTCGCACCGTAAGGTCGCCATGAAAATCAAAGGGGTTGGGCTATGAAAATTTCAAAAATCGGTATCGTGGGCGCTGGCCAAATGGGCAACGGCATTGCCCATGTTTGCGCCTTGGCGGGATATGACATTCTAATGAACGACATGACCCAAGACGCTCTGGACGCCGCCAAATCACTGATCCAGAAAAACCTTGAGCGCCAAGTCAGCCGTGAAAAGATTTCCAAGGACGACATGATGCAGGCGCTTGACCGCATTCAAACAACATTGAAATTGCCCGACCTTGGCCAAACCCAATTGGTGATCGAGGCAGCGACCGAACGCGAAGCTGTCAAAACCGCCATTTTCGAGGACCTAATTCCCCACTTGAACCCCGACACGATCCTGACATCGAACACCTCGTCGATTTCAATCACCCGCTTGGCCTCGCGCACGGACCGTCCGGAAAAATTCATGGGTTTTCATTTTATGAACCCCGTACCGGTGATGAAACTGGTCGAGTTGATCCGCGGTATCGCCACCGACGAGGAAACCTTTACGGCCTGCCACAATGTGGTCGACCGTTTGGGCAAAACCGCTGCCACCGCCGAGGATTTCCCCGGCTTTATTGTGAACCGCATCCTGATGCCGATGATCAACGAGGCCGTCTACACCCTGTATGAGGGTGTTGGCTCGGTTGAATCTATCGACACGTCTATGCGTTTGGGCGCGAACCACCCGATGGGGCCACTGGAACTGGCGGACTTTATCGGGCTTGATACATGCCTCGCGATTATGAACGTGCTGCACGACGGCTTGGCCGATACGAAATATCGCCCTTGCCCGCTGCTGACCAAATATGTCGAGGCTGGTTGGCTGGGCCGCAAAACTGGCCGTGGGTTCTACGATTACCGTGGCGAGGAGCCTGTGCCGACCCGCTAGGGTTTTAGGGCCAGTGTTTTGTCACGCAACCACGCCATGAACCCGCGCGGGTTTTTGGACCATTCGTCCATTTCAGCGGGCAAAATAGGCTCGCCAATGATCGGCGATTGCGGTTTTTTCAACGCATGCACCACCTCGTGCAACAATAACCCTTGCCGGATTGTCGCTGAAATTCTGTTGGCAATCAGATAGGTGCGCGTGTTGCACCCCGGGAAAAAGATCGGCAATACGGTCGCGCCTGAACGCTGGATCATTTTGGCAGTGAAGGGGTTCCACTCGGCCTCGATGGCAGGGCCGAACATGGTCTTGCTTGATGCCACAACACCGGCGGGAAACAACACAATCACGCCACCGTCTTTTAGATGCGCCATCGCTTCTTTGCGCATGTTGATGTTCAAACGCTGCGAGCCTTCTTCATGCGGGAAAGCCACCGGCAACATGAATTTTTCGATCTCGAGAATGCCCGTCAACAGGCTGCGGGTTAGGATTTTATAATCCTGACGCACCTTGCCGATCAATTCAGCCAGAACCAAACCATCAACCAATCCATGCGGATGGTTGGCCACCACAATCATCGGGCCTGTGGCTGGCAGTTTGGCGATCTGTGCCTCAGGGGTCATCACATCGATTTGCATCAACTGCAGTGCACGGGTGAAGAACGGTTGCCCACTGACCACCCCTTCGCTTTCGAACTTGCGGATCAAACGCAGCAGCCGGATCTTGCCCGTGCACCATTCCAGCACCCGAATGACACCCACCTTGAACGGATTGGTAAAGGTATTGGCGTAAGACAGCTTTTGCTTTTTATACGGTACATAATCGGGATCAACGTCTGTCGCCGGAGTGTCTTGTGAGTGATCCACCAATGGTTTTCCAGTCAACATAAGGCGCGTCAGCACCGCTTAAAATTCTTCGCCAAAACGATCGGCGACCAGCACCTCAAGCGCCAAAGCCAACTTGTCAGCCTCAGGCCCGCTTGTTTCAACCTCAATAGAGGTTCCTTTCGAGGCTGCCAACATTAAAAGCCCCATGATGGAATCCCCGGAGGCACTCAAACCGTCCTTGGACACCTCAGCGCTTGCATCATGTGCTTCGACCACTTCGACCAATTTCGCCGAAGCCCGTGCATGGAGGCCCTTTTCGTTGATGATCATTAGTACTCGGCTGTTGCTCATTTTTACTGTCCGTTATTTCCGTCGCTGCAGTCAATATACTTGCGTCCCGCTATAAGAGCGGCTGCAACGGCGTCGTCAAATGGTAACTTGCGGGATTTGGTCAATTTGACCAACATCGGCAGGTTCGCGCCATACAGAATTTTGCGATTTTTCTTGCTGCAAGCCCCCAACGACAGATTTGAGGGCGATCCGCCAAACATATCCGTCACCACGGCAACACCATCGCCTTGGTCGACCGCATCAGCGGCCGCGTTAATTTCAGCCTTCTTGTCAGCGCGATCGCATTCGCTCTCGATTGCGATGGTGCGAATCCCGGTTTGCTTGCCGACAACATGTTCGACAGCGGCCAGATATTCTCGGGCCAATCCTCCGTGTCCGACAATCACAATGCCGATCACTGTGCGCTACCCCATTTTATTTGCGACCCAGCTTGGGCGCGTCGTTCCATTTCTCTGTGCCGAATAGACACCCGCCACCCGCCACGTGCAAGCGCATTCACCAATTTTTCCGCTACGGCAACTGACCTATGTTGTCCACCGGTGCAGCCAAAACCGATTGAAAAATGCGCTTTACCCTCGTCGATATAAGCTGGCAACAACATTTCAACCAGCGCCTGCATTTTCTCAAAAAACTCGGCAAACCGCGCGTCGGTCGCGACGAACTCGGCCACCTCGGCATCGCGTCCGTCAAAACTGCGCAGCGATTCTTCCCAATAGGGGTTTTTTAGAAACCGGCAGTCGAAAATCATATCGACCCCGCGCGGCACCCCGCGTTTATAGGAAAACGAATGCACCGAAATCGCCAACCGTTGCCCGGTATCTGGTGCAAACCAGCGGTCAACTTCACTGCGCAATTCATGCGGTGACAAATCAGACGTATCCAGCAAAACATCAGCCGTCGCCCGAATTGGCACCAGCAGATCCAACTCACGCTCGATTCCTTGGATGGGTGACTGCGCCGGGGCCATTGGGTGACGGCGACGGGTTTCAGAGTAGCGCCGCACCAACACATCAGTATTGCAATCCAGATACAACAACTCGGCCGTGACACCATCCATATGTGTCAAGGTGCGCATCATGTCAGTCATCGCCGCGACGTTGAAGTCACGGTTGCGAACATCAATGCCCAACGCCAACGGGTGATCCAACGGTGGCCCGTCCAGCAATCTCGGCAACAAGCTCAACGGCAGATTGTCGATGGCCTCATAGCCGATGTCTTCTAACACGTTGATCGCGGTTGATCGCCCCGCGCCCGAAGGGCCCGTGACCAACACCACGCGTTGTTCGCTCGAGATTGATGCTTTGTCATCCACTGCCATCTATGCGCTCCGCCCAGCTTTTAGGTGCTGAAGTATCGCCGCCGCAAAATGCGCCGCTTTGACCTTGTGCAGCAATGGCACCGTTTGGCCAAGTAAATTATACTTGCGCCGCGGTGGCAGACGGTCCTGTTCTTCCTGTTCCAAATCGACCACCAGCCTGACATACGCGGCGTCCACAGTGTCGGCCGTTAGTATCCCGACACCTCGCGCTTCGATCAAACCTTTGATCGTTACAGGTGCGCTGGCAATCAAAGCTCCCTCACGGCGAAACAATGCAGTTTTGTCGTCAGACACCAACACCGCGCCAAACCCCATTAACTGCAATGCCAATCCCGATTTTCCAGATCCTGAAGGCCCGATGATCAACACAGCTGAATTTTGGAATGCCACGCAGCTGGCATGTAAAATGCAAGCATCCTGTCCCGCGCTGTAATCATCGTTTGCCGCTAGGGAGGAGAAATCCGGCATATGGCGAAGCCTAGGCTGGCAGACCCACGACAAATCGCGCGCCCAGCGGTTCAGAGGTCAGGTCCATATCGGTTGGGCGAATGTTTTCAGCCCAAATCACACCGCCATGAGCCTCGACGATTTGTTTTGAAATCGCCAACCCAAGGCCCGAGTTATTGCCGTAATGAGCCTCGGGTCGTTCGGAATAGAACCGGTTAAAAATCTTGTGCAGCGCCTGATCCGGAATGCCGGGGCCCGTATCCTCGATCACTATCAAAATCCGGTTCTCACGGCGCCGCGCCCAAACCCGTATGGCATCACCTTCATCGCAAAACGATATCGCGTTGGTGATCAGGTTAACAAACACCTGCGCCAATCGTGCTTCTAAACCACGAATAACAATCGGCTCTTTTGGCAGATCAGAGATAAATTCGATGCCTTTACTGGCCGCGTCCTCGCCCAGATATTCATTGATGTTGCTCACGGTCTTAAGCAGATCAAAGCTCTCTTCCTCTTCTTTAACCAGCTCGCTATCCAGTCGCGAGGCGTTTGAGATGTCGCTCACCAAGCGGTCCAGACGACGCACGTCATGTTCAACCACATCCAGCAATTTTCCGCGTTGATCGTCCTTCTTAACAATCCGCAACGTGCCAACAGCAGAGCGCAACGACGCCAGCGGATTTTTAATCTCATGAGCAACGTCAGCAGCAAACTGTTCATTGGCGTCAATTCGGTCATAAAGGGCAGCAACCATGCCACGCAGCGCGACCGATAATCGCCCGATCTCGTCAGGGCGACCAGTTAAATCAGGGATACGAATACGGCCAGGGCTCATTTTTCGTGCATCCTTGTCACGGCCCAGTTCAGCGGCGGCGGCCAGATCGGACAGCGGATTGGCAATGGTCGAGGCCAACACAAGGCTGAGCCCGATTGAAACCAGGATCGCGATCACAAACATTTGCAAAACCTGCTCGCGTTCGATGCGCACAAGATAGTCAATTTCACCTGCCGCACTGGTAATCACCACCACGCCGACAGCTTCGCCACTATAGTTCACCGGTGTCGCAATCGAAAACACGGTGTCGCCGGCACGGTTGTATCCGGTTTTGACATGGGTGTTGCCGACCAGCGTTGGCGAAACCAGCGACTGGGCCAGATCGCTAATATCCAGATCAGGTTGAGACACATCTTTGGGCGCCAGCAATCCTGACACACCCTCCCAAACCGAGTTCAGAAGGTCAGTGATTACAGTGCTACGGGTGTCTTTGTTTAGTCCAGAAACAGGGGTCGTTGGCGTGCGTGTCTGACCGCGCGTATCGCTCAACAACGTGCTGCTTTCATCAAAAACAAACACTTCGATGCCTTCGGGCAGATCAAGACCTTCCATAGTTGACTTTATCTTGTCAGCTTCGGAAAGATCGCTTGCGCCACTGGCCTCAATCTGGGCCTCGAACACATCTGCAATCAGCTTTGCCTCGGCCACCAGACCGCGTTCACGCTGAAACACCAAACTGTCGCGAAACGGGTTTTGGTACAAAACCCCCGCCACCAGAACAACGAGCCCCAGCAAATTAAACGTGATGATTTTACGCGCCAACGGCGACCGGTTCAGCGAAACTAGGCCGCGACGACGCCGACGTGCAGACAGCACAGACTCCTCGGCATGGTTCGCACCATCCCAGTCCTCACCCAGAACAATTTCTGCATTTCTTGCAGGTTCGGCGTTACGCACATCTATCCCCGATGCGATTGTCATTCTTCGTTATATCTATACCCGATACCGTAAAGGGTCTCAATCGCGGAAAACTCGCCATCTGCTGTACGCATTTTTTTGCGCAGCCGTTTAATGTGGCTGTCGATTGTGCGGTCATCCACGTAAACCTGATCGTCATAGGCCACATCCATCAACTGATCGCGGCTTTTTACAAACCCGGGACGTTGCGCCAAGGCCTGCAGCAACAAGAATTCTGTCACCGTTAAGGAAACATCATTGCCCTTCCAGCTGACCGAATGGCGCAGCGGATCCATCCGCAATTCGCCACGTTCGATCACTTTGGTTTCTTCGGTTTCGCCCACTTCATCGGTGTCGATCGCCTCTTGGCGACGCAACAGGGCGCGAATACGTTCCACCAGCAAGCGCTGAGAAAATGGTTTTTTGACGTAGTCATCAGCCCCCATACGCAGACCTAAAACCTCGTCAATTTCATCATCTTTGGAGGTCAGGAAAATCACCGGCATCTGGGTTTTTTGACGCAGACGTTGCAACAGATCCATCCCATCCATACGCGGCATCTTAATATCCAGAACAGCCATATCGGGCAGGGCTTTGTTAAACCCATCCAATGCTGCCTGCCCATCATTATAGGTGACAACATCGAAACCCTCGGCTTCAAGAGTCATTTGGACGGATGTCAGGATATTCCTGTCATCGTCCACCAGTGCGATTTTCGACATGGTGATTTCCTTATACTGCTCAGTTTATATTCTTTTTTTATCATATTCCCGTTTCTAACCTTGCAAATCAACAGCAAACTGCGAATCACACTGCGCAACCGCCCATATTTTGCCGCAAATTAGGTAACCAATGGCTAATATGTCTCACAACGGGTGTATGGCGGCCAAACTAATTGCATTTGATTGCGCTAACTGTGCCGAACCACCCTATTCTTCCAATTCAACCTCATGTTATGACCGATCATCGGCACCCAAAATCTGGTGCTGGTCGGAGCGAATTCGCCTTTTGCGCCGGAATTTATAACGCATGGCCGCCTATGGCGGTGACAGGAGCTTGCAGATGAATACTGGCCGGGTGAACCCCGCCGTACGACTGGATGATCAAGGTATCACCGGTCTGGGCAATGTATATTACAACCTTTTGGAACCTGATCTGATGGAACAGGCTGTGCTGCGCACTGAAGGGCGCATTGGCAATGGCGGCACATTTTTGGCCAGCACCGGTCAATACACCGGACGTTCACCAAAAGATAAGTTCGTGGTCCGCACCGCAGAAGTCGAAGACAGCATCTGGTGGGAAAACAACCAACCGATGTCACCAGATGCGTTTGATCTGCTCCATGCCGATATGTTGGAACACATGAAGGGTGGCGATTATTTCGTACAGGATCTGGTTGGGGGCGCCGATGAAGGCAACCATCTGGACGTGCGCATCATCACTGAGTTTGCTTGGCACAGCCTGTTTGCCCGCACCATGTTCCGCCGCCCAGAGCGCGCCGCGCTGGACACCTTTGGGCCTGAATTCACCGTCATCAACTGCCCCAGCTTTCGGGCGGATCCAGAACGTCACGGGTGTCGCAGCGAAACCATCATCGCGCAGAACCTCGAGAAAAAACTGATCTTGATCGGCAACACAGAATACGCCGGCGAAATCAAAAAATCTATCTTTTCGACCCTGAACTATATTTTGCCGGGTCGTGACATCATGGCGATGCACTGTTCTGCTAACCACGCCATTGACAACCCTGATGATGCGGCGATTTTCTTTGGCCTGTCCGGCACGGGTAAAACCACCCTGTCCGCCGACCCTGCCCGCACGCTGATTGGCGATGACGAACACGGCTGGTCCGACAACGGCATCTTTAATTTCGAGGGTGGTTGTTACGCAAAAACCATCAGCCTCTCAGAAGAATCCGAGCCGGGAATCTATGCCACCACGAAAAAATTCGGCACCATCATTGAAAACATGGTCTATGATGAAGAAACCCGTGAACTGGACTTTGAAGACGACAGTCTGACGGCCAACATGCGCTGCGCCTATCCGCTGCATTACATCTCGAACGCCTCTGATACGGCGATCGGGGGCCACCCGAAAAACATCATAATGCTGACCTGTGACTCGTTCGGCGTGCTGCCCCCTATCGCACGCCTGACACCAGCCCAAGCGATGTACCACTTCTTGTCCGGTTTCACCGCCAAGGTTGCCGGCACAGAGCGCGGCGTCACCGAGCCAGAGCCCACATTCTCGACCTGCTTTGGCGCTGTGTTCATGCCACGCCGCCCCGAAGTCTACGGCAACCTGCTGCGCAAGAAAATCGCGGAACATGGTTCTGCTTGCTGGCTGGTCAACACAGGCTGGACTGGCGGCGCATACGGCACCGGCAAACGCATGCCAATCAAAGCGACGCGCGGCTTGCTGACGGCGGCGCTTGACGGATCATTGAACAACGTCGAGTTCCGCAAAGACCCTAACTTTGGCTTTGACGTACCAGTGGCCGTGCACGATGTCGACAACGCCCTGCTGGACCCACGCAGCACATGGGCCGACCCTGCGGCCTATGACGCGCAGGCCGAAAAGTTGGTGCAAATGTTCGCTGACAACTTCGGCCAATACGACGCCTATATCGACGAAGATGTTAAGGCCGTCGCACTGGGTTAATCCCTAAGACATATCAATAACAAAAGCGGGCTGTGTAAGAATACACAGCCCGCTTTTTCGTCTCTACATTGCGTCTTTAATGCGTCGCGGGTGTCACCATCGCATTGATCGTGGCCTTCATGGTGATGCCGCCAATGGCCTTGCCATCCGCGTCTACCACTTTGGCAGTGTTTTCACCCGTGTCTGAAAACATCTTGGCTACATTCTCAAGCGACGTGCCGCTTTCCACAGAGGTTTTTGAACGTTTGCCCTTTTCAGTCATCACCGTGTCGACCTGGATAACGCGACCACGGTTCACTTCTTTCACAAAGTCGGAAATGTAGGCGTCGGCTGGGTTCAGAACGATCTCTTGTCCCGTGCCCTGCTGAATAACCGCACCGTCGCGCAGGATGGCAATTCTGTCGCCGAGCCGCAGGGCCTCGTCCAGATCATGCGTGATGAACACGATGGTCTTGTGCAACTCTTCCTGCAACTCCAGCAGAATGCTTTGCATGTCCATCCGGATCAGCGGATCCAGCGCTGAGAACGCCTCATCCATCAACAGGATGTCGGCGTCATTGGTCAACGCGCGGGCCAGACCCACACGCTGCTGCATACCGCCGGACAACTGGTTAGGATAGTTATCTTCAAACCCTTCCAACCCGACGCGTTTCAGCCAATGCCGCGCTTGCTCCTCGCATTCCGCGCGCCCAATACCCTGCAACTCGATCCCGAACAAGGTGTTGTCGATCACAGTGCGATGCGGCAACAGGGCAAACTTTTGAAACACCATCGCGGTTTTATGGCGACGAAATTCCTGCAAGTCGGCTTTGGACATCTGGCAGATATCATTGCCTTGGTAGATCACCTCGCCAGCCGTTGGTTCAATCAGGCGATTGATGTGACGGATCATGGTCGATTTACCCGACCCTGATAACCCCATGATTACCTGAATTTTCGCCGACGGCATGTGGATGTTGATGTCTTTCAACCCCAGCACATGATTGTGTTTGGCGTTCAATTCGTCCTTGGACATTCCATCCTGAACAGCCTTGATGTATTTTTCGCCATGCGGGCCAAAGATTTTGTAAAGGCCTTTAACCTCAATGCTATTGTCATCCATGAACCGTCTCCGAATGCTTTTGCAGGCGTTTGCCGAATTTCTGTGAAACGCGATCAAACACAATCGCAATGGCAACAATAGCCGAGCCGTTCATGATCCCCAGTGTTAGATACTGGTTGTTCACAGCTTTCAGCACATTAGAGCCAAGACCCTGCGCGCCAATCAATGACGCAACAACAACCATCGCCAAGGCCATCATGATGGTCTGGTTCACACCGGCAAACAGGTTGGGCAACGCAAGTGGAAGCTGCACACGGAACATCTTTTGCGACGGCGAGGCCCCAAAGGCATCAGCGGCTTCCAGCACGTCTTTGTCCACCAATCGAATGCCTAAATCAGTCAGGCGTATAACAGGCGGCATCGCGTAAATGCATACCGCGATCAGGCCAGGTGCCTTGCCAATGCCCAGCAGCATCATCACCGGAATAAGATAAACAAAGGCCGGAATGGTCTGCATAAAATCCAATATGGGCACGATGATAGATTGCATTCGGTCCGATTTGGACATCAAAATTCCGATCGGAATGCCAACCGCGATGCAGACAAACGTCGAGACCGAAATCAGCGCAAGGGTTTTCATCATGTCTTCCCACATGCCCAGATAGCCGATCAACAGCGAGGCCAGTATGGTGCCAACAACGATGACCCAACTGCGGGCCCCCAACCAAACCAACACGGCAAAGATGATAATCATCAACGGCCACGGGGTTGCGACCAATAGTCTTTCAAACCAGCTCAGAAATATCTTGAGGGGGTAAAAAAATCCCTCGATCAACTCGCCGTATTCGCGCACGAAATCCTTGAACGCCCCATCGATACCTTTTTTGAAATCCCTTATGTCCGCGCGTCCCATTTCTGGAAATTCGGTCATAACATCGGGCAATACATCTTTCAGTCCCATCATCATCCCCTATTGTCTTATTATATAGCAAGGCCCGCCTGTTAAAACAGACGGGCCTAATTCTTAATGCACAGTCAGATTACAGTGCGCCTTTAACTTTGGCCGCAACTTCTTCTGAAACCCATGTGGTCCAAACATCTTCATATTTGGTCAGGAATTCAATTGCTGCATCTTCACCAGCCGCTTGCTCATCGGCCATGTAAACCAGCATCGAACCCATAACGTCACCGGGGTAAACGCGTGCTGCCAAATAGTCATTGATTTCGCCGCCGTTTTTCATGAAGTCATCCGTTACGATAGTGAAAACTTCGGATTTAACCCATGATGTTGGCTTTGGATCGGGGCAATCTTCAACAACAATACAGCTGTCCCAGTTTTCGGAACCTGCGAATTCAACGCCAAACGGCACTGACTGCATGTTGTATTTGCCAATGATTGATGTTGGGGACCAGTAATAGCCCAACCAGTTTTCTTGACGCTCGTTGGCTTTGGCGATTGAGCCGTCCAGACCAGCTGCCGAACCTGGATCAATCAATTTCCAACCTTTGGCTTCCATATCAAATGCGCGGAACAATGAGTTGTTCACGTGCTGACAGCCCCAACCAGCCGGACAACCGATAAAGGCGCCTTTGGATGGGTCTTCTGAGTCTGGGAACAATTCAGGATGTTCAATGAAGTCCAACGCGGTTTTCAGCTCAGGGTGTGCTTTTGCGGTGTACTCTGGGATCCACCAGCCTTCGCCCAACCCCAAAATTGGAGCTTTGTTCACGGCGTGCAGACGACCTTCTTCCATTGCTGGATCAAGAAGATCACGCAGAGCGTTTACCCATTGCTCACCCGCAATTTGCGGCTGACCTTTTTCATTCATGCCAGCAAAAATCGCGGTGGTGCCACCAACAATCAGCTCAACATTACAGCCGTAACCGGCCTCTAGGATGAATTTGTCCACGTTGGCTAACAATTCACCGGATGCCCAGTTGAATTCGGCCATTTGGATGTCGCCACATTCAGCGAACGCAGCAGAAGCGCTCAATGTCGCCGCCAGAACAGCGGATGTCGCTAATAGTCTCTTCATATTGTCTCTCCCTAAGTTTCAAGCAATGCTCGGCGGGCAGTAAACCCCGCATAGCAAGGTTATGTAAAGCTATTAGGCAAATTATTTGCAATTCCCTCAAACTCGCCGACGATCTGGCCGTCTGCTTGTGCGTTATCGACACTATGATGCGCTATAACGGCTTTTTTTGTCACTTTATCTGCTGCAAATCTCATGCTGCCGCGCGACATTTTTCTTCGAAAAACCCGGCTGGCACGTAACTTTATTAGCATTCAAACCGGAATTTTTCCAAAAAGTGATGCTGGATTCGGCCCATCCTTACTGCAATCCGCGCCAAATCAGGTTCAATCCGGCCACCGCCAACACCGCCAATGTCGCTTTGCGAAATCGTTCCTGCGGCATCCGGTCATGCACCTTTAACCCGACCCACATACCAATTACTGACGGCACCAGCATCGCAAATGACAGCGGTACAGTTTCGGCCCGTACCACACCAGATTGGATATGGGCGAACAGCAACGCCATAGCCCCCAACCCGTAAATCACCCCTTGAACGCGTATATGCTCGGTCTTTGGTGTATTGGTCGCGGTTAAATAGGCCACGGTGGGCGGGCCCCACACACCTGACAGCCCACCGGAAAATCCGGCAATTGCCGCCAAAACCACTTCGGCAAATCGGCCACCAAACTTTGGACGCCAGCCCAACAACTGCGCGATAGAAAACGCCACAATCGGTGCACCGATGAATAAGAATAACAAATCCGCAGGCAAAACCGTGAACAATTGCGCACTGCCCACCAAGAACACCAACCCGACCAGCAAAAACCGCCAGACTCGCTGCACAGATTGCAACGCACTCACAACCCCTTGGCGCAGCGCTTGCCATGTGTTGGCCACAACGGTGGGTACGATCAACGCCGCCAGAGCAGTTTCAGGCGGCAAAAATGACCCCATCCCCGAGATCATGATCATTGGCATCGCGAACCCAACTGCGCCCTTCACAAACCCAGCCGCCAAAGTAACCACCAAAGCCGCCGCGAAAAACAGCGGTGAAATTCCGAATAAAGCCTCTATTCCAGCCACTTTCTGTATTCCCTCATAGCTTCACCCCTCTATAGAACTTGCGCGTTGGAAAGGCACCCATGAAACGCTTGCGATATTATCATTCAAAACTCGCCCGCCATGCGCATTTTTGTTGCGCCTCCAAGGCATATTGCCTATGTCGAGCATGACAAATAGAAGGACGAAAATCATGCCTATTTCCGACATCCTGAGCCTGACCAAACCAGCCGTTGCAGCAGTCGAAACCCTGCTGGAACGCGCCACCGAAAAACTACGCGTCGAGGTCACTGAAAACGGGCGGATTTCATCCGATAAACTTGAGCAATTTCAAGACGCCAGCCACGCCCTGTCATGGCTAGCGACCTACACCATGGCGCTGCGCCAGATGCACACATGGGCGGACCGGTTGAACACAGATGGCAAATTCGGTGAAATGGAGCAGCTGATCCTGCAAATCGCATTTG
>Ga0209633_10002031_pt1 | contig 20067 bp, 17 predicted proteins | sample Cruoilmetagenom1_FD_187290 | JGI IMG/M metagenome (GOLD analysis project Ga0209633, IMG submission 187290) | Oil polluted marine microbial communities from Coal Oil Point, Santa Barbara, California, USA - Sample 1 (SPAdes) (version 2) | ecosystem: Environmental > Aquatic > Marine > Oil seeps ... | reverse complement strand
AGAGATACATCTCAATGTGGGATTGGACGGAAACGATACTACGGTCACAGGCAAGATAATACTTTTGAAAGGAAGCATATCACCGACAGTGCAAGGACGTACCTTTGCTTCTGACAGTGACATTATCATAATGCAAGAGATGAGTAAGAAAAAGTCTAGTCCATTTATGGATAACCTAGCCCTTACACTCAAGATAGAAACCAAAGAAGCACTACGTTTAAAACAAAGGCCAATGAACATAAGACTAAAACCAGACTTTAGCATAAACAAAGATAAGGGAAGTCCAATGCTGTACTTAGGTTCAGTGGAGTTAGTGAAAGGTGGTACCTATATTTTCCAAGAAAAAAAGTTTACTCTTGGGAAAAGTTTTGTCTACTTTACTGGGGATGTGAACAAGCCACTCTTAGACATCAAGGCAAACTATAAATCCATAAACCATCTTATTACCATTTTGGTCACAGGTACACCTGCTGAGCCAAATATAAACTTTTCTTCAAGCCCATCTCTCAGTCGTGAACAGATACTCTCAGTCATACTCTTTGATTCTGAAGCAGGTGGTGACACACATAGTGGTGAAGATATGATGAAAATGATGGGTGGTGCTATGGCAAAATCAGCACTTGCAGATGCAGGTGTCAAAGTTGACCATTTGGCTTTTGGGGAGGGTAACAGTATAGAAGTAGGTAAAAAACTTACCAACAAGATTACAGTCATTTATGTCAACGCAGAAGTCCCCAAAGTGAGACTCAAATATGAGCACAACAAACGTACAGAAAGTGTGATAGAAGTAAACGAAGAGTCACAGTCGTATGATATCATTTATAAGAGGGATTTTTAGAATATATAAAGAGAAATCACACCTAAGTGCAAGGTGAATATTAATAATTGTCAGTATAGATATGTGAGTATAATATTTAAATAATTTATGCTACACTGGAACACATACATAAAAGGAAATTATGATGAAATATAAATTTATTCTAGCAACAATTCTGCTCTCAACATCGTTGATACAAGCTCTTGAGTTTAGAGTATCAAAAGCAACATTTGACTGGCAGATGGGAATGAGTTTTATGGATACTGATTTTGATATGGATATCAATGTATATTCTTTCAATGAACAGCATAATAATTTTAGTGATTCAAAATATTATTATTTTTATAATATTGATATTTATCAATCTGATTTTTCAGATCAATTGACAACACTGATCACCACACCGATAACCCATCAAAACCCTTTTGTCGGTTCTGTCAATGATGCCATAAGTAATCATACACCTATCCCTGTACCTGCAGACTATGAAGTTCGAGGTTTTGAACTTAATCTTGGAGTGGGGTATGACCTTGTTAATGATGATAAAGGGCTATTGGGTATCGGAATTAATACGGGTCTTTCTATGCCTGTTATGAAAATGAAGAACCTTCAGAAAAGCATCGAAGTAACGTACGATCTTCTTGATGCGACAGATACATCTACCGTTACGTATAAATTTGGACCTATTGTTCATGGACGGTATAACTTTACTCCTGCATTATCAGTTTATGGAAGCTTTACGATGGGTCTACAGACCGGTAATATGGAGAATGATTGGGTCATATCATCTTTAGATATTGATGGCAAGTACTCTGATTTGGATTTTGGACTTCGATATACCCCATGGAGTAGTAGCAAAGATTTTGGAGGGATACAGCTTGATCCTAAACTTTATTTTACACTAGGATACAGATATAAGAAATGGACAATGGATGATGCGGTCATTGATACATTCAATATTTCTACATTCAGCTCTGGTGGTATTTTTAGCAATGAATTTAGCACTAAGTATGTGTATTTTGGTATAGGGTATGATTTCTAATACTCATCAATAAGCGGGAGGTTTAAACTGCTTTTTTTGTGTATATTGATACGGTATTACGTCCTGCTTTTTTGGCAAGGTACATGGCATTGTCCGCATTGGTTATGGCATTTTCCAGTGTGATGTCTTGGGTTACTTCTTCTAGACCGATGCTAAATGTGACAGTAAGGTGTTTTCCTTGATAGTCTAATATTAGTGACTCTGTAGACTTTCGTATCTTTTCTGCTACCAAGTAGCCATCGTCCATGTCTGTTTGAGGAAGGAAGATAAAAAATTCTTCTCCACCCCATCTTACTGCGATGTCATCGTCTCTTAGAATGCTTTTTACATTTGTTGCTACTTGTTGAAGTATAAAGTCCCCTGCATGATGTCCATATGTGTCATTGATGTGTTTAAAATAATCAATGTCACACATGAGTACAATACCTTGCGTATTTTTCAATTTTTCAATTTTTTTATCATAGCCTCGTCTGTTGTAGAGTGATGTAAGATAGTCTCTTGTAGAAGAGTACTCTAGTTCTTCTTTGAGTTTTTGCATGTTGTTAAATGATTTTGCATTGGTATATTCATACATAGCGGCTAAAAATGTAATGAGTAAAAATGAAAGTATTATTCGTAGTTTATACGCATAAGTATAATCTGCTTTTAAAGCAGATTCAAATGGGAAAAATAAAATGATAGAGACCAATACTAAAAATGACAATATGTAGATAAATCCTTTGCGTAAACCAAGTAAAAAGAAAACAATGATAGGAAAGGAAGATATCCAAAGAGATCCTGTATTATTCACACCACCTGTATAGGCTAAATAAAGCATTAAAGTAAAAAATAGCATAGCTATAACGTGTGAAGCAGTGTTAATATCTTTTGACTTTTTCAAATAATAATGATTAAGTAAAATAACGATAGCTATAGCAAGAAGAGGAAGCCCTATATTGAATTGATGGGAGAAGATGGAGTTTAGACTCAAGGGTATTGTAAAGAGAAGAGCAATAAGGTTAAACAAGTGTATTAAATTGATTTTCCATAATTCATTAGTTTCCAAGGAAATGTCCATGTGCGAATTAAGTGGTTGTAAGATAATATTTTTAAATAAAGATTGGCTACTCATCTATCATTGAACGTTGCGTACATGACGGTATCTCCTATATATACTAATTGTAATACAATTTGGAGACATTATATACATTTTTTATGAAAGTTTTCCTTTAAAATCTTCATACCCAAAGGTACGTACTATTTCAATACGGCCATCAAGTTTTTGTATAGCAATACTAGGAAGTTTAACCCCATTAAAAGTGCTAGCTTTAACCATAGTGTAGTGCATCTGGTCTTGAAAAATAATTTTATCTCCTATCTGCAGTGGCACATCAAAGCTGTAGTCCCCCATAATATCTCCAGCTAAACATGTATTGCCACCCAATCTATAGGTATATGCTTTTTCTCCTGCTGCACCAGCACCTTGTACATCTGCCCGGTAAGGCATGATGATCGTGTCAGGCATGTGAGCCTCTGCTGAAGTGTCAAGTATAGCGATGTCGATGCCATTATGTACGATGTCCAGTACAGTGCTTATCAGTGTTCCTGTCTCCCAACCTATAGCTTCTCCTGGCTCGAGGTACACTTCTACATCATACTTTAGTTTAAAATTTTTGATGAGTTTGATGAGTTTTTCTACATCATAGCCTTCACGTGTGATGTGATGACCTCCACCAAAGTTTATCCACTTCATTTTTGGAATATATGCGCTAAATTTTTCTTCAAAATGCATCAGTACATTCTCTAATGCATCAGCACTTTGTTCACAGAGTGCATGAAAGTGCAAGCCATCACAATATCTCAAGATACTTTCATCAAAATTATCTTGTGTTGTACCTAGTCTCGAATATAAACCACAAGGATTATATATCTCTTTTGGAGATTCTGAGTACTCAGGATTAACACGTAATCCTAAAGAGAGTTCAGGGTTAATGTTTTGAGCTTGTGAGCCAAAACGTTTAAACTGAGCTGGTGAGTTAAAAACCAAATGATGAGATATCTTCGCTATCTCCTCTAACTCCTCTTGTTTAAAAGCAGGAGAGTAGGTGTGGACTTCTTTACCAAAGTTTTCGTGAGCCAGTTTAGCTTCATGTAGTCCTGATGCACAACATCCCTCTAGGTATGGCTGCATGAGAGGAAAACTTTTCCAAAGTGCATAGCCTTTAAGTGCAAGAAGTACTTTAGCACCACTTTGTCTTTTGATATATTCTATAATTTTAAGATTTTTAAGAAGTTTATGTTCATTAAGAAGCCAACAAGGAGATGGTAAGGAGGTGTCAGTTATTATATTCATGACAAAAGTATAACATAGACTTTAGTATACTATACAAAATATTTGGATTATTTGGGAGAACCTGATGGGTGAAGAAGTAGGAAAAAAAAGAAGGCCAACGCTAAGATTTACTGAGTCTGATATTATGTTGGCATTAGCAATGATCAATAAATTAGAAAAGCCAATGGAGCTTTTATATTATCTTATGACACGTGAGAAGGAAAAGCCTTTTGTTGTTATTTTACTTTCAGCACAAGACATAGCCTTAGAAACCATACTTAAAGAAGAAAAACGTGACACTGACTTACTGTTTGAAGTCGATAAAGATAAAAACTTATATGTACTACTATGTCAAGAAACGAAGGTAGATGGTGGTTATAGATTTGCAGAAAGATTAGTACGTACATTAGTCATGGACAATGCCCATAGTATCTATTGTAGTGAGATAGAAGTACGTTCAACAAAATATGATATCAAAGAAGTAATCTTTAAAGCTATAGAAAGTTATATGTCAGCACGTAGTGAAGGAAAAGAAAAAGAGATAATTTTCCGCTCTTTATAGCAAATGTGCGAATGTTAGTATCCTCTAAGGCATATTAAGGTAAAATCGCGTCCAAATATAGCTTACATTAGTAGCTAAAATAGATTTTAGGAGATTGGAATGAAAAGAACATACCAGCCACATAGTACACCAAGAAAAAGAACACACGGATTCAGACTTAGAATGAAAACAAAAAATGGTAGAAAAATCATATCTGCAAGAAGAGCTAAAGGTAGAAAAAGATTATCTGTATCTTAATCTAGGATTTTCACATTAGTTTTATAAAACATTTTACACGTTTAAGAACAACTAAAGAGTTTAACGGAGTGTATAAACACTCCACGCAAACTAGGCATACACCTTATTTTGTACTTTTTTATAAAAAGAGTACAGAACATAAAGTAGGGTTTGTTGCCTCTAAAAAAATAGGAAATGCAGTTCACAGAAATAGAGCTAAGCGTTTGCTTCGAGCACATTTCATCGAAAATATCGACCTTTTGACTTCAGGGTCATATGTTTTGGTTGCAAAACCTGACCTTTTAAGTAACAGCTTTTTAGGAACACAAAAATTATATCTTCAAGCACTGAAAAAGTGTACTGCATTAATCTGACATAGACTATACTATACTTTAATTTATCATAAGGGTTCACTTTGGAACAACAAGATTTAAATAAACGACTTCTCCTTGCACTAGTGCTTTCATTTTTTGTTTTTATAGGATACGGTTACTTTTTCCCCGCATCACAACCTACGCAAACCACACAACAAACTGCCAATACTACACAACAAACGCCAACGCCAACTGCAGCTGCTAATCAAGCACCCACATCTATGGGAGCACAAACGGCTCAGGCAGCACCTGTACAAACAACAAGTGGTGTTTCTGTATTGGCTACGGTCAAATCATCACACTTTATTATAAATATAGATACTTTTGGTCGCATAGGGCAAGTAGAGCTTTTAGATAAAAGATATTATACAGATGAGGGGCAAACACTTAAGCTTCTTGAAGCTGGACAAGTGAAACCTTTAGAAGTTAGATTTGCTGATGTGAAAGTAAATGAAGAAGCATTTAAAACACCTTATGTAAATACTGGTAATGATATATTAGATGTAACAACAGGTGAAAAGACAGTTACTTTGACACAAACACTTTCTTCGTTGACAGTGACTAAGAAGATTACGTTTAAACCTACAGGGGAGTATAGTGTAGATGTTAAAACATCAGTTCCTTCACAGTTTTTCGTAACCCCTGGACATAGACCAGTAGCAGATACTTCTATGTATATGCTTGTACGTGGTGCATTGATCAAAGGCGCAGATGACATCATTACTGCTATAGAAGACGGTGATGCAGAAGGGTATGAGAAATTTGCGGGAGCCAAAATAGCCTCCTCGTTTGACCGTTATATGGCATCACTATTTTTTGACTTTGACAAAGGATTAGATGTTTCTATCTTGAAAGAAGCCAATGGAGATCCACTTATATTTGTACAAGGTACAGATACACTTTCATTAAATGCTTACATTGGACCTAAAGAGCATGAGGTACTCAAAGCGATCAACCCTGAACTGACTGATGCTATTGAGTTTGGTTGGTTCTCATTTTTGGCTAAGCCGTTTTATAAAGTTCTCTTGTGGATAAACTCTTATGTGGGTAACTGGGGATGGGCTATTATCTTGTTTACGTTACTTGTGAAGTTTGTACTTTTCCCACTTTCATACAAAGGTATGATGTCTATGCAAAAGTTGAAAGACTTAGCACCTAAGATGAAAGAAATCAAAGAGAAGTACAAAGGTGACCCAGCTAAGATGAATGCACAGATGATGGAAATGTATAAAAAACATGGAGCTAACCCTATGGGAGGCTGTTTGCCGCTTATACTTCAAATCCCTGTGTTCTTCGCACTCTACCGTGTACTACTTAATGCTGATGAACTTCAAGGTGCCCCATGGATACTGTGGATAGAAGACCTTGCACTGATGGACCCGTATTTTATACTTCCTGTTTTGATGGGTGCATCTATGTGGTTCCAACAGAGAATCACACCATCTAACTTTACAGACCCACTACAAGAGAAGATCTTTAAATGGTTCCCTGTGATCATGACAGTATTTTTCATCTATTTCCCATCAGGACTTGTACTTTACTGGTTAGTGAACAACCTATTTACTATCGCGCAGCAGTACTTCATCAATTATATGTATGCCAAACAAAAAGATGCAGCAGTAGCAGCACATAAAAAATAAAAGGAAAATGTATGACAAAGGTCGAAGCACCGACACTTGAAGAAGCATATCTACAAGCTTCTAAAGTATTAGAATGTTCTATTTCTGAACTTCAATGTGAAGTTGTGCAGCATCCCTCAAAAGGTATTTTGGGTTTTATGAAAAAAGGTGCGATTATAGTTGCATCTTGTAACAAATCACAGGTAAAACCTAAAAAAATAAAAGATAAAGATATCCCTCTCCCTACTACAGAGGAGAGCGTGGCCTCTGAAATTATCGCTACAGTAAAAGAGAATACTGTGAGTAAAACAATAGTTACGGAACCTACATTTGAAAAAGATGCTGTGATGGATAGCTTTTTTGAAGCAGACAGCGATGATGCACAGAGCGATGAAGAAAGTCAAGTAGAAAGTGAAGAAACTATTGTTTATGACGAGTTAGCGCTCATGATAGAAAATGAGCTTAAGGAACTTCTCTCCCATTCTTGCTTTGAGATAGATGTTGTTGAAGTTGATGTCCATGACAATACTGCGCTCATCTTCATAGATGGAGATGATGCTGCACTACTCATAGGTAAAGAAGGGTACCGTTATAATGCTCTTTCTTATATGCTTTTTAATTGGTTACACAGTAAATATGAACTTTTCATAAAACTTGAAATCGCAGAATTTCTTACTACACAGCAAGAAATGATACGAAACTACATAAAGCCTGTCATTGAAACGGCTGAAAAAACAGGACGTGCTAAGACACGTTTTCTTGATGGTATTTTGGTACAAATAGCACTCGAACAACTGCGTGAACGTTTTCCAGACAAATATGTAGCAGTGAAAACAAGCAGAGATGGTAAAAAGTTTGTCGTTATCAATGAATTTAACACTAAGCAAAATGGATAAAAACAAACAAGATCTCCAAAACTCCATTGTTGCCATAGCTACAGCTCAAGGTGTCTCTTCCATCTCTATCATTAGAGTGAGTGGGGAGGCTGCCTTGTATGTGGCACATAAAGTCTCACATCTAGAAAAAATTACCCCACGTTATGCACATCTTACTTCACTTTATACATCGGACAATACGCTCATAGATCAAGCCATTATGATTTACTTTGCATCACCACACTCCTTTACTGGAGAAGAGATAGTAGAGTTTCAATGTCATGGAGGGATGATCGTTGCACAAGAGATACTGGATACCATCCTCTCTTATGGTGTAAGACTAGCCCAAGCAGGTGAGTTTTCTAAACGGGCATTTTTAAATGGTAAGATTGACCTCACTGAAGCAGAAGCCATTTCCAAACTCATAGAAGCCAAATCTGTGGATGCAGCCAAGATACTTGCTAAACAAATGAAAGGGGAACTTAAAACCTTTGTAGATGAGAGTAGAGATGCGCTGTTAAAATCACTTGCTTATTCTGAAGTGATGATAGACTATGCAGAAGAAGATATCCCTGATGACATTATGCAAAGTATCGTCACACAACTAGATGGACTGAGCTTTCAAATAACACAGATCGTGGATGCAAGTTATAGACGTAGAGGACTCATAGAAGGTTTCAAAGTTGCTATCATAGGAAAGCCAAACGTCGGTAAAAGCTCATTATTGAATGCATTGCTCACGTATGATAGAGCCATTGTATCTGACATTGCAGGTACTACACGAGATACTATAGAAGAACAAGTACGTATAGGTTCTCACATCATCAGATTAGTAGACACTGCTGGTATACGTGATTCAGAAGACACCATAGAGAAAATAGGGATAGAACGCTCACTCTCTTCGGTGGAAGATGCAGATGTGATCATCGCCCTTTTTGATGCTTCACGTGCTTTTGATGATGAAGACCGTAAGATACTTTCTATACTAGATGCATTGGAAGATAAACATGTTATTGTGGCACTCAACAAATCTGATTTAGAAAAAGTATTTGATATGACAAGTCTTAAAAACTATGAACTGCTTGAAGTGAGTGCTAAGAAATCATTTGTAAAACTTACAGAGAAATTAGAGCATTTATTTGATAGTATTGGAGAAGGAGAAGAGCTTATGCTTATCTCAGCACGTCAAGTAGAAGCTGTATCCAAGGCTAAACAGTCCATTAGGGATGCAAAAGAACCGTTAGAAAACGGCGAGTTAGAGTTTTTCTCTTATCATCTACAAGAAGCGGTTAAAGCCATCTCTTCCATCTCTAAGCCGTATGATAGTGAAGAGATATTGGACAAGATGTTTGGTGAATTTTGCTTAGGCAAATAAGAAGATTAAATAGGAAATAAAAATGGAAAATATAGAACTTTATATGATCATTGCATTGATTTTTATTATTATTTGGTTTATTTTCAATACGATGAAATATTATCGTGGTGAAAAAAGAAAAGTGAAAAATTTACATCGTTTTGCCAAAGAGGGTGAACAAGATGCGCAGCATCGTTTGGCTGAACATTATCAAAAAGGTGAGATGGTAAAAAAAGATTGTGAAAAAGCAGCTTTTTGGTATCAAAAAGCATCTTTTTCTGGTGATGATGAGGCAAAAGGTTATCTGAAACAGTTTTTGGACAATCGAAAGAATAAAAAGAAAAAACAGTGTTAATACTGTATAATCAGCAGATTAATTCATTATTAGGGAAATATCATGACTAAAACATACTCTTTACTTGCAAGCATATTTATAATGCTTTTTCTTTTTTCTGGTTGTGTACAACGAGAATTGGTACTAGATGAACCACAAGTAAGACATTCACAAGACAATACTTGGGCCAACGAAACAAACGTAGAAGAAAATATCGATACTTCAGACCTTGACACAGATGAGATAAATACAACTGTATCCGAAACTATGATCACAGAAGATATGCCTGTAGAAAAGATGGAACGTGTCACTTTCCCTACAGCGGAGTACAACCGTTTGGCAAGATCTGGTAAAGGTACGGTTAAAGGTAACATATATGTGAAAGATGCTTATGACAAAAGAGTTGTAGGTGCAGGAACTAGATTGTATTTAAATCCTGTAACCTCTTACTCTAAGCAGTGGTATAAAGAGAGTTATATCGGTGGATACAAGATGGAAAAAGCCGATGACAGACTCTTTAACTACTTAAGATTTACTGCTTCAAACGCTGAGGGAGGATTTGCATTTTATGGTGTGCCAACGGGAAGTTACTATCTTATAGGGACAGTAAAATGTGCTGAAGAGTGTGGATACTCTACTCCTAAAAGTATACGTATCGCTACACAAGTCTCAATACAAGGAAACCAGGTTATACAAAGAGACTTGAGTAGAATGATAGACTAAAAACTGTTTCACCCCTTAGGATAAGCTTTTTCTAGTGTCTCATAAAGTCCTTCAGGTGTCACATTCTCATCAACTTCTAGCACACGTTGCATGGTGACGTTATCTTCTTCTCCATTCCATATTTTGATGTATGTACCATCTTTATAACCATGGTCTTGTCTAAATTTGTTGAGTATATTTTTCCCTACATAGAGTTTATACAGTGCATCTACATTGAGTCCAGACTGTACTGCTACATCGACAAAAGCTTCCATAAGTTTTTCAGTTGACTCATCACAAAACAGTGTTTTCATCAATGATTCTGCCACTTCTATCTGCTCATAATAGCTTGTGGTTGTGGTTGTGATATCTGCATAAAAGGTTTCTATATTGGGTAGTTTATGGATATTTTTGGCCAATGTTTCTATGTTTCCAAGATTTTTCATCTTGTAGTCTTCAAGTGCTTGAGACATGATGAAGTGCCAGATATCCACTGCTTCTATCTTGATGTTCGCATAGTCAGGTTGTGCATCTATGTTTTTCCAGTGTTTCCAAGGGTAAGACTCTATGAGTTCAGCACATTCAAGGTAACTACAACGTTTCCAATCAATGAGTTTTCCATTTTTAGTCACTCCTTTTTCCCAACCTTCACCATTGGTTGCGTCATTGAGTTCTTGTTGGAGATTTAGCATTTGTAGTATTTTGTCCATAAAAGGCCTTAGAAATTGAGTTCTCATATTCTACCGTTTCATCACTTATTTAGTACTTTTTGAGTAAAATACACTCCTTATTTCAAGCCTTAAAAGGACACAGTTTATGTCACAACCTATAGAAGATTTAGACGAAGTTTTAAAAAATCACAAACTTTCACAAGCAGAATATGAAGATATCTTACGCATACTTGATGGTCGTCATCCAAACCTAGTAGAGATCGGTATATTCTCTGCGATGTGGTCTGAACACTGTTCTTACAAGTCGAGTACCAAGTACCTTAGAGGTTTTCCTACTGAGGCACCATGGGTCATACAAGGACCAGGAGAAAATGCTGGTGTCATAGACATCGGTGATGGTATGGCTGCTGTGTTTAAGATGGAAAGTCACAACCACCCTTCATTTATAGAGCCTTTTCAAGGAGCTGCAACAGGTGTGGGTGGCATACTTCGTGACATCTTTACCATGGGTGCTAGACCCGTAGCTAACCTCAATGCATTACGTTTTGGTACAGTCAAAGGTGACAGCGACATAGCCAAATACCAAAGACACCTTGTACGTGGTGTGGTAGATGGTATCGGTTCTTACGGTAACTGTATGGGCGTACCTACCATCGGTGGAGAAGTAAGTTTTGATGAATCTTACAATGGAAACATACTTGTCAATGCCTTTTCTTTAGGACTTGTGAAATCTGATGAGATCTTCTTAGGTGTTGCTTCAGGACTTGGTAATCCAGTGATGTATGTAGGTTCTAAGACAGGTCGTGATGGTCTAGGTGGAGCAGTAATGTCTTCGGACTCATTTACCGAAGAGTCAAGGTCACTGCGTCCTACGGTGCAAGTAGGTGACCCATTTACTGAGAAGTTACTGCTTGAAGCGTGTTTAGAGCTTTTTAAGACAGACCTTATCGTGGGTATACAAGACATGGGTGCAGCGGGACTTACTTCTTCAGCATTTGAAATGGCGGGTAAGACAGGGGCAGGGCTCATCATGCACCTGGACCAAGTGCCAGCACGTGAAGAGGGTATGACACCATATGACTTTATGCTTTCTGAGTCTCAAGAGCGTATGCTTATATGTGCGAAACAAGGTTCAGAGCAAGCCATCATAGATATCTTTGAGAAATGGGGACTGGATGTTGCCGTTATCGGAGAAGTTACAGATACTGCGCGTATGGAGTTGATGTGGCATGGTGAAAAATGTGCTGATATGCCTATAGCTCCAGTGAGTGAAGAAGCACCAGTACTTGACAGACCTATAGCACGACCTGAGTACTTAGATGAGATAAATGGAAAAACGGTAGACAGTTATAAAGCTGTGAATGACCAAGAAGCTTACGAGACACTGCTTTCAAACATAGAAGTCTCAGACAAAGCATGGGTGTACAACCAGTATGACTCTATGGTGCAAACAAACACAACTAAAGCACCTGGATCTTTAGACGCATCTTGTATCCGTATCAAAGAAAATGGTAAAGCCTTATCTATGTCTTCTGACTGTAACCCACGTTACTGTTACATCGACCCTAAAAAAGGTGCGGCACTTGCAGTTGTTGAGTCTGGACGTAATGTTGCGATGTCTGGGGCTAGACCACTTTCAATCACAGACTGTCTCAACTTCGGTAACCCAGAGAACCCAGAAGTGATGTGGCAGTTTGCAGAGTCTTGTGCAGGTATTAAAGAAGCATGTTTAGAACTCAACACACCAGTTGTATCTGGAAATGTATCTCTTTACAATGAAACCAATGGTGTTTCAGTATTCCCAACACCTGCTATCGCGATGGTAGGGCTTAATGATGATGAGAACAAAGTACTACCTTCAGTATTTCAAGAGGAAGGCAGTGTGATCCTTCTTGCTGGGGAGACTAAAGGAGAGTTTGGCGGTTCACTTTATATTAAAGCGCTTCATGGTGAAACTGCTGGAACACTACCAAGTTTCGACTATAAAAAAGAACTTGCTCTTTGGGAGCTAGTGATAGAGGCAAATAAAAATGGACTTTTGAAGTCTGCTAAAGATGTCAATGTTGGTGGTATCGCTATAGCACTTTCTAAGATGGCAGCAGTATCGGGCATGGGTGTAAGTGCAGCTATAACACTTGAAGAGAGTAGAGATATTTTTGATGAGTCTCAAAGTCGGGCATTACTTGAAGTAAGTAATAAAGATATGCTTGTAGTGATGCGCTTAGCTAAAGAATTAGAATTAGAGATTAACGTGATTGGTGCAGTAGGTGGCGATATGGTTAAAGTAAATGAGGTGGCACTTCCACTGGATAAAGTAAAAGATATTTACTTTAATACATTTGCTAGGACGATAGAACAGGATTTATAAAATAAAGTGTTATAATTATTTAAGTATGTATAGAGAGTATGCTGGACACTAATACTCTCCAAAAATGAAAAATATTACTGATCTGAAAGTAAGAACATGGATGATGAATTTTACACTGAAAAAGAAAAAAAGAAAATACTTGCTGATTTAAATGAAGAACGTTTAAGTGAACAGAAGCAAAAAGATCTAGAAAAGAAACGTACTTATAATAAAAAAATATATAAAATGGGTTCTAGAAAATGTTATAAATTTACGCATATGGAACGAGCATATTATATAAATATTGATGATTGTTTAAAACTTAGCAGTAGACCACAGAACATTGCCTTATATTATAAAACTTTTGATGAAGTAAAAACAAAAAAGTATCTTATAAAAACTGAAGTCTATTCAGATAAGTTTTTTATTTCTGATGATCCTATTAGAGTCTATTTTAAGGGGTATGTACTTGAAAATGATAAATAATCCGCTATAATCATAGCCAAATGACTAAAAGAGAGTAAATGTCAACACTATTTTTGCAACTATTTAATGCTGTTTCTGACTCTCCGTTAGTGCCTATAAAAGCATGTCACTGCAACTGTTTTTTTAAACTAAAAACTAGACTGGCATTGCTTTTAAACCATTACATCCCTAGATGTCCATTTTATTGTACGTATTTTGCATTTAGACGTACGGGTGTACACCCTCCACAACTTATCCTTTCAAAATAATAACCCACCCACTTTATTAACAAGTTAACTCTAACTTTAGACACTAGAATACTCGTACTATACTAGTGCTATGTTAGATGTATATATTAAAGGATAATATATTATGTCAAAAAATTATGTTGTAGGATTCCCACGTATTGGTGAACAAAGAGAATTAAAAAAAGTATTGGAGCTCTTTTGGGCTAAAAAAGAAGATTTTGATGCGGTAGAAAAAGTAGCCTCTAAACTAAAAGCTAGGCACTGGAAGTATCAAAAAGTTGCTGGCATTGATTTTATCTCATCTAATGACTTTTCATTTTATGATAACGTACTAGATACTGCCGTGATGTTAGGGGCTATTCCTCAAAGATTTAGAGGCTTAAAAGAGGTAGAGCTTTATTTTTCCATGGCTAGAGGTAATAAGGATGCTGTAGCTATGGAAATGACAAAGTGGTTCAATACAAACTACCACTACATCGTACCTGAACTTTCTCTTGAAGATAGCTATGCACTCAACGCCACAAAGATACTCAATGAATATAAAGAAGCAAAAGCCTTAGGCATTAAGACTAAAGTCAATCTCATTGGGCCTATTACTTTTTTAGGACTCTCTAAAAGAGTTGATAGGGGAGATACTTATGCGTTATTTGGAAAAATACTTTCTATTTATGAAGCACTATTGGCTGAAATTGCAAAGCTTGATGATAAAGTCACTGTGCAGATAGATGAACCTATTTTTGTAAAGGGAGCAGAACCAAAAGTATTGAGTCTTATTAAACCTTGTTATGATGTTTTATGTGCGGTGTCTGCTAATATTAACATTATCGTAACCACATACTTTGAACACTCGAATGAAGCTACAAAAGTACTTGTACATACGCCTATATGGGGAATAGGTTTAGACTTTTTACATGGAAAGAAAAACTTTGAAAGTTTAGAACGTATCTCAATGAGTGGCAAAAAACTTATCGCTGGTGTGGTCGATGGCAGAAATATATGGAAAAATGATGTTGCTAAAACTGTATTACTTTTAGAAGAGATTGGAAGTAAAGTTGAGAAAGAGAACGTCATCGTCTCCTCTTCTTGTTCACTTTTACATACGCCATTTAGTTTAAAATATGAAGAGAAAATGGATAAAGAGATTAAAAATTGGCTCTCTTATACAGTTGAAAAACTCTCCGAAATCTCACTGGTCACAAAAGTGTTTTTTGAGGGTATAGATGCACTGAGTACCAAAGAAACACTATTATTAAAGGAAAATATAGATGCCAATATACTTCGTATAAATTCTACACGCATCCACAATGACAGCGTAAAAACTAGAGTAGAAAATTTTACAATATTAGAGAGAGAGGATGCATATGAAGAGCGTATTAAAATCCAAAAAGAACTACTGGGGTATGAAGATTTAGCCACAACTACTATTGGCTCATTTCCTCAAACACCTGAAGTACGTAAGGCCAGAGCAGACTTTAAAAAAGAAGCCATCTCTAAAGAGCTATATGAATCTAAAATGAAAGCTTATATAGATGAATGTATAGCCTTCCAAGAAGAGTGTGGGTTAGATGTACTTGTGCATGGAGAACCTGAGCGTAATGACATGGTAGAGTACTTTGGAGAACAGTTAGAGGGGTATGGATTTAGCCAAAATGGCTGGGTACAAAGTTATGGAAGCCGTTGTGTAAAACCACCATTTATCTATGGAGACATTAGCCGTCCTAAACCTATGACTGTGGAGTGGATGACCTATGCACAATCTAAGACAAATAAAATCATGAAAGGGATGCTCACAGGACCTGTCACTATACTCAATTGGTCATTTGTAAGAGATGACATGGAAAGGGGTGATGTTTCTCGGCAAATAGCAGTAGCACTCAGTGATGAGATAGATGACTTGCAAAAAGCAGGTATCAAAATGATACAAGTAGATGAGGCTGCTTTTAAAGAGGGATATCCACTTAGAATCGAGAATATTCATGAGTATGAGGCATGGGCTGTAAGAGATTTTAAAATCTCTGTAAGTACGGCAGAAAAAGAGACACAGATCCATACACATATGTGTTACTCTGAGTTTAATGACATTATCCGTACGATTGAAGCGATGGATGCTGATGTCATCTCTATAGAGACGGCACGTTCAGGGAATGAGCTTCTTAAAATATTTAAAGAAGTTGGGTACAAACAAGAGGTAGGCCCTGGAGTATACGACATCCACTCTCCACGTATCCCCTCTGTGGAGGAGATGGTAGAACAGATTAGATTACTCCTTGAAGTCCTTCCCAAAGAACAACTTTGGATAAACCCAGACTGTGGTCTCAAAACCCGAAAGTGGGAAGAAGTAAAGCCTAGTCTTGTAAATATGGTTAAGGCTGTGAAAGAAGTGAGAGCTACACTTTTATAATATGGACAGAGGAGTCTTCAAATACTCCTCTTAAAGTCACATTTAGTTATAATCGCGAAATATTTATAGTGAAGGTTTACACATATGAGAGCATTATTAAGCGTTAGCGACAAAGCAGGCATCATTGAATTTGCCAAAGGTTTGGAAAGTCAAGGTTGGGACATCATCTCAACAGGTGGGACATATAAAAAACTGAACGAAGCAGGTGTAAAGGTCATAGAGATAGATGAAGTGACGAAGTTTCCTGAATGTTTTGAGGGTCGTGTAAAAACACTTAACCCTTATGTGCACGGTGGAATTCTGCATAAGCGTGGAGATGATGCACATGTAGCACAGGCGAAAGAGCTTGGTGTTGAAGGCATCGATCTTGTATGTGTGAATCTTTACCCGTTTAAAGAGACGATAGAACGTACTGAAGATTTTGATGAAATCATCGAAAACATCGACATCGGTGGACCTACTATGGTACGAAGTGCTGCAAAAAACTTCAACGATGTACTCATCGTGACTGACGCTGGTGATTATGAATCTGTACTTACTGCACTTGAAAAGAAAGAAGACACTTTAGAGTTTAGACGTGGACTGATGATAAAAGCTTTTGAACACACAGCAGCGTATGACTCGATGATAGCAAACTACATGAATGGTCGATTTAATGACGGCTTTGGAGAATATCAGTTCATCACTGGTAAGAAATCTTTCCAGACACGTTATGGGGAAAACCCACACCAACAAGGTGCACTCTATGAATTTGACTCGCATTTCACTAACAACTTTCAACAAGTAAAAGGTGAAGCATCATTTAATAATATCAACGATGTTAATGGCGCTTTGAAGATAGCTTCTAGCTTTTCAGACGAAGAAGCAGTGTGTATCGTCAAACATGGTAATCCTTGTGGGTTTGCCATAAAAGGTTCATTGCTTGAATCATACACAGAGGCACTTAAATGTGACCCAGTATCTGCCTTTGGTGGTGTCGTTGCCGTCAATGGTATAGTAGATGCACCACTAGCAGAAAAAATGAATGAGATTTTCTTAGAAGTAGTGATGGCAGCTGACTTTACTGCTGAAGCACTTGAGGTTTTTGAAAAGAAAAAACGTCTCAAACTTTTCGCTCAGGGTGGCACTAAACTTGTTATGTCTAAAGACAACCATGACTTTAAACATGTTGATGGTGGGTTTGTATACCAAAACTCAGACTGCATCTGTGACAATGAAGTACATAATGCTAAAAAACAGTCAGAACTAACTGCCACAGCACAAGAGATGAAAGACTTAGAGATAGCATGGAAAGTAGCAGGACTTACAAAGTCTAACTGTGTTGTTTACGTGAAAGACTCTGCGATGGTAGCTGTAGGTATGGGTATGACATCACGTGTAGATGCTGCACAGTGTGCCCTGAAAAAAGCAAAAGAGATGGACTTAGATGTATCAGGTGCAGCTATGGCATCTGAAGCATTCTTCCCATTCAGAGACAGTATAGATGCAGCTGCAGCTGCAGGCGTAAAAGCCATCATTGAGCCTGGTGGAAGCATCAGAGATGACGAAGTCATCGCCGCTGCCAACGAACATGGCATCTCCCTTTACTTTACTACTGTTAGACACTTTTTACATTAATAGCGCTATGCGATAAACCATATGTGTTTATCGTATATTTTTCTTTTCCTCAAATCACACTATAAGTTCTCCATTAACCCTTTTTTCAATTTTAATCTTATTATAAAAACAAATATTAAAATATTCTATGTTAGTATATAAATGTATTAAAAATTAAAGGATTTAAAATGGGTATGTTAATGATTGCGATTGCTATTGGGTATTTTGTAGGATTTGCTATTTTTCTTTGGATGGAAGAAATGTCACTTAAAGATGCGAACTTTTCAGACATGAAAGATGTCTTTTCACAAGAACTAAAACTTGAAGAGTGTAGTAGTAAGTTTAGTACGGTGAAGTATATGCTTATATTTGGTGTATTGACAACTATTTTAGCGATATTGGTTGGAATGTATGTGATACCTAAACCGTTGGAATTAACATCTATACTTGCATATATGCTCTTTCCATCAGCGATTGGTTCATTGATTATCTTGTTGGTTAAGTGGAGATTTCAACCGTTTATTAAGTTTGTTTCATCATTTTTATTTGGTGCAGGGTACATGACAGCTTCAGGGTTAGGCTTAGGTATCGTCTATGTACTTAACAATAATCTCTTGTAAAAATCTCTCTAAACACTTCAGGTATACGACAAGGTTTTTCCTTGTCGATATACACTAAAACAATTTCCATACTAAAAATCTTCTTTTCTTCTTTCCACACCTCTTGCAGTAGTACAACAGAAGAACTTTTCAGTGTGATTATATTGGTACTTACCTCTAGCATATCACCTAGTGTAGAGGTAGCTAAAAACGATGCTTTTAGATCTCTAACCACAAATCCACTATCATTACTGAGTGTTGGCAAGATATCGTTTCTAAAGAAAAATTCTGACCTGGCTCTTTCACAGTACTTAATGTAGTTGGTATGATAAACGATACCTCCAGCATCAGTATCTTCGTAATAGACGCGTATTTTCATCTGTTCTCTCCTATTTTAGGGGTTATTAAGTAGTTCATATTGCAACTGTTCCTTTTTCTAAAAGTAAAGCCCGTTTCTATCGCTTATTTTTATTATTGTATATGCTATTGTAGATGTCTAGCATATTCTGTCGCGATGGGTTACTCAACCTTTTTAGTGTAGCAAAATAATGCATTATTTGATAGTTATAGCGTTTATTTTTATTATCACTTAGGTTTTTATATTGTTTAGATTTTCTAATATCTCATAATGTTATTTTTTGTATAATTTAAAATCATTAAATGGTTAATTATTAATCATCTATTGTGATTGGATCTACTAAATAGTGATATAATAGAAAAATATTTAGACACATAATTGGAGCATTACATGGTTGAGAAGACAACAAATCTTCATACAAAATTTTGGGATATCTTTGCACAACAGGATAGATTGAAGATAAATGAATTTCAGAAATATATGGATAAGTTTGCTGTAAACTTCAACCTATATAAAGATGGAAATTTCATAGAACAATCATTACCTTTTGATATCATACCTCGTATCATTCCCAAACAAGAATTTTCTAAAATGGAAAAAGGTCTTATACAGAGAGTCACTGCGCTAAATCTTTTTTTAGAAGACCTATATACGGATGCGAAGATAGTCAAAGAAGGGATTATCCCTCAAGAATTTGTAGACAGTGCGAGCGGTTATCTCAAAGAGTTTGTCGGATTTTCACCTTCTAAGAAAGTAAGAACTCATATCAATGGTATTGATCTTGTAAAAGATTCTGCAGATGATGAATGGGTGATCCTAGAAGATAACCTTAGAGTACCTAGTGGGGCTAGCTATCCACTCTCTATCCGTGACACCTATAGAAAGATCTATCCTGATTTTTTTGAAAACCTTAACATTGAACCTATTAAAAACTACCCAAAGATCATTACGGATGCGATGGAGTATGTGAATACAGGCGGTATCAATGTCGTGTTAACTCCAGGAAGATTCAATTCTGCCTACTATGAGCACAGCTATCTTGCAGAAGAAATAGGAGCGCAACTAGTACGTGCCCATGAACTTGTAGTGATAGACAAAAAAGTATATTTTAAAAACTATAATGGAAAGAAAATCCTTGTAGGTTCCATCTATAAAAGACTCGATGATGAATTTATA
>Ga0209633_10002030_pt1 | contig 20071 bp, 21 predicted proteins | sample Cruoilmetagenom1_FD_187290 | JGI IMG/M metagenome (GOLD analysis project Ga0209633, IMG submission 187290) | Oil polluted marine microbial communities from Coal Oil Point, Santa Barbara, California, USA - Sample 1 (SPAdes) (version 2) | ecosystem: Environmental > Aquatic > Marine > Oil seeps ... | reverse complement strand
AACTCTTTTCATCGGTGAAATGGACTCCAAAACTAAATATATTCATCTGTAATTGTTTTATAATCATATAAATATACGAAAATTAATCCAATTTAGGACTGTTTACGGATATACAAAAATTTATTATTCCTTATCTTTAGTATTTATTCTAATCTTATCTTTAGAAACTTTTCCTTTTTTTATTGCTTTATAGTTTTCATAACACTCTAGCACAGCTTCAATAATCTGCAAATCACTTGCTTTTTTAACGAAATTATTTGAATAATTACATTCTTTTAATAAATCATCTAGCTCTTTTTTACTCATATCCATATAATCCATTAGAATTTCTCTATTGAATTTTTCCTCCATCATACCCCGCAACTGATCCTTTTCTTTAAGCTTTTTAAGTTTTTTAATCTCTTTAGGTTTTTTTCCGAATTTTTTATACCAAAAATCTAAAGGATTAAACAAAGCGGCTCCAACCGAATTGTAATTTTTATCTTTGGGTCTTCCAATTTCATAAGTTTGAGGTAGCCCTTCAATGTGGATTCTTGAATATTTATCCATAGGTACATTTTTAGCATCAATCTCTAAAACTCCAATTAATTTATGAGCTTTTACAGTCACTTCATTTATGTTTAAAGTCTTTTGATGTATAGCGATTTCAAGCTCATTCCCTTTTAATAAATCGTTCGTGATTTTTAATTTGATTGATTTATAGCCAATATATGATATCATTAGTGTATCATTAGCTTTGGCAAGAATTTTAAAATTACCTTTATGATTTGTTATTGTACCATCAGCAGTATTTAAATTGAAAATGTGAGCACTCGACAATGGCTTTTTATCTTTAACATCAACAATACTACCTTTTAATACTTTGATAGAATCTAAAGAAGTTTGCTCTTTTTTTTGAGCATAAATACTACTTATAGAAAAGAATAAAATTAGAAATAGAGGTCTTAACATTTGCATAGGGCAATGATACTAATTAATTTAATAATGATTTGTTAAATTATACAAAAAGGATACCAAAGATTATTTAGAAATAAAGTGCACATGACAGGAGTTGAACCTGCACGTTCTAATGAACATTAACCCCTCAAGCTAACGCGTCTACCAATTCCGCCACATGTGCAATTTTTATAGATTTGCAAATCTAAATAAAAACCATCTTTACACAGATGTTTTTTATGATTTTTTACAAGTAATACCAATTAAAATTCAAAATGCCCAGTATAATTTCAAAATATTTTTTTGTTTGGCAATCTTCAAATTTTAAGCATAGCCGTAGATATGGTTAAAATTTTAAGTGAAGAAAAACTGAAAAAGATACAGAACTTATCGGCTGTTTTGGTGTTTCGTTGGTATAAAATAGTAAATCAAATAAAATGAATCATATTAATATTCCTAATAGAAGGTTAAATCGAATCCAGCATTAATAAATCTTAAAAATAAGATTTAATTTCTTTAGATTTGAGCATTATATCTAAAAGGTCTATTTCATTAAGACAAATTACTTTTGAAAATCATCATAAAAACAGTTTACTCAGTTTACAATGCTCAATATTCATTCTACTTTTTTAAAGAATTATAGCTTTTTACTATTATGCGGTTTGCTGATAATTTCTTGTAAAAATGAGAAGTATCAAAAGATTAAAAAACAAGAAATTATCCATGAAAAGAGTGCCTTTGTTGGATCAGAGACCTGTAAATCTTGTCATCAACAAGAATTTTCAGAATGGCAAAATTCTCACCATGATCTAGCCATGCAATTAGCAGACTCTACAACTATTTTAGGTAATTTTAATAATACCGTTTTTAAAAGTAGAGGGATTAATTATCGTTTTTTTAAAAAAGAAGATGGTTTTTATGTTAATACTGAAGGTGAAGGAGGGAAGTATCAAGATTTTAAAGTTGCTTATACTTTTGGAATTACGCCTTTACAGCAATATTTAATTAAATTCTCTGATGGTAAGTATCAATGCTTATTGACTGCTTGGGATGCTAAACAACAAAAATGGTATGATTTACAACCGAATTTAAAAGCCCATCATGATGAATGGATGCATTGGACTGGTGGTAGTATGACATGGAATAATATGTGTGCCGATTGTCATTCAACAAATCTTCAAAAAAAATATGATATTACAACAGAGATATACAATACTACATTTAGTAGCATTGATGTAAGTTGTGAAGCATGTCACGGTCCATCAAGCACTCATGTAGATTACTATGAAAATGAAGATAACCCTAAAGGAGGTAATCCGCCAAAGCTTTACATGAATACTTCAATGAATTCAAAAGAATTGGTACAGAAATGTGCAAGATGCCATTCGAGAAGAAGTCAATTGACTGAATATTTTGATTATAAAGGTCATTTTTTAGATCATTATAATCCTAGTCAAATGATTGATCCAGTTTATGAATTAGACGGACAAATAAAGGATGAAGACTATGTATATGGTTCTTTTGTGCAAAGTAAAATGTATCATAATGGCGTATCTTGTAAAGATTGTCATAATGTACATTCGTTAAAACTCAAAAAAAAAGGCAATGCACTCTGTTTATCATGTCATGAACCTGAATATGACACAAACTCTCATCATTTTCATCAACAAAACACAGAAGCTTCACAATGTGTTAATTGCCACATGACAGGTAAAACCTATATGGGTAATGATTTTAGACGAGATCATAGTTTTAGAGTACCAAGACCAGATCAAACGATAACCTATAACACGCCTAATGCTTGCAATGGTTGTCATACTGATAAAAGTGCTCGTTGGGCAAGTAACTTTATCAAGTCAGCCTATGGTGAAAAGCGACCTGAACATTATTCAGAGTTTTTATTAGCAGGTTATCATGGTGATATTGACGCTTTTTATAAGGTCTTTTCAAAAAATAGCAATCCTGAAATTATAAGGGCTACCGCCTTAAACCAATACGGCAATCATCCATTATCAGAAGAAGAAATTAATAGACTTATTGCCTTTGTAAAAGATTCATCTGCATTAGTAAGAAATGAAACGGTTTTAACGCTTAGTAAGTTAAATAGACATGACCTTTCTAATACTATTGAACCCTTACTACTAGATTCTGTACGTTTAGTCAGAGTTTCTGCGGCAAGATATTTCAATATAAAAAATAGCGATATACTTAAAAAAGATAATTATAAAGCAGCACAAAAAGAATATTTTAATGAATTAAAAGTAAATGCTGATTTTGCTTCAGGTCAACATCAAATAGCATTAAATCATCAAGCAAAAGGGAATATTGATAAAGCCATTGAGGCTTATAACAAAGCTTTAAAAATTGACAATTATTACAATATGTCAAGAATAAATTTAGCCTTGTTAGAATATAATAGAGGTAATATTCAGCTTGCTGAAACCTTGTATTTGAAAATTACAAAGCAAGAACCCGAATATAGTTATCCTTATTTTATGTTGGGCTTATTATATAATGAAAGTGGAAATTCAAACAAATCATTGAAATATCTTTCTTTAGCATGTGATAATCAACCAATATTGCCTAGGGCTTTTTACAATTATGGATTAAAACTACAAGAGAAAGGAATGTATAAAAAATCTATTATAGTAATTGATAAAGCCTTAAAAACTGTTCCTTATGATGAAGGATTATTGTATATAAAATTATTAGGGCAAATAAATACAAATCAAAACAAGGAAGCTTACCGCACCTGTATATTGTTGCTTAAAATCTCTCCTGATAATGTTAATTATAAAGAAATTTTAGCAAGTTTGAGTTCAAATTGATAGCACTCCTCAACAATTATGCTAATTCACTTCTGTTAACATATAGTAATCTTCAAAATTTATTGCATAAAAAAACCTGCTAAAAAAAAAGCAGGTTTTTTATCTCTCTAAGTGACCGGGCTGGGGCTCGAACCCAGGACCCTCTCCTTAAAAGGGAGATGCTCTACCAACTGAGCTACCAGGTCATTAATTTTGAGGTTGCAAATATAATATCTAATATTTATTCTACAAGCTATTTTATAAAAAAATTTCAACGATATTTGTCCTTTAAATTAATGCTCTAAAAATCAATTTTTTATGAAGATAATTTTATTGGGATATATGGCTAGCGGTAAGACTTCTATAGGAAAAAAGCTAGCAAAACAACTTAATTTATCATTTATTGATCTTGACGATTATATTTCTCAACAGGAAAACTTGAGTGTTACAGCTATTTTTAAGGAAAAAGGTGAGATCTATTTTAGAAAAAAAGAAACGTATTTTCTTGAAGAATTATTAAAGAGTACTAAAAGTTTTGTTTTAGCCCTTGGTGGAGGTACACCATGTTATGGTGATAATTTAAAAATTATTAATTTACACTCTAACTCTTTTTATTTAAAACGGTCATTAGAAAGCACTTACGATAAGTTATCTAAATTAAAAAACAAGCATAAAAGACCTTTGATAACCTCGATTTCTAATGCTGATTTAAAAGAATTTATTGCCAAACATTTATTTGAAAGAGCTCCTTTTTATGAACAAGCAGCTCATGTAATTAGCGTTGATGGTAAAACAAAAAAAGAAATTGCAAAAGAAATTGCTTTAATTCAAATAAGCAACAATTGAATCTTTAGTATATTCAACGCTAATATGTTCTTGTAAAGAAGTTGATAACGACAACCCTTTAAAATCAGCTTTAATTGGATACTTTTTATGATTTCTATTAACCAGTACTGCCGTTTGAAATTGTTTTAATGGTACATTTAAAAAATGCCTAACGGCATAGATTAATGTAGTGCCAGAGCTTAAGACATCATCAACCAATATCAATGATTTATTTTTATATTCACTTTCTGATAAAGATGTTGAAATCTCTTTTAGCGGATTAACTTTATCAACTTTAACCTCACAAACTGTAGCTTTTATAGATGATATTTCTTCTATAGTAGTTTTTAATTTTTTTGCAAATAGAAAACCATTGGTTGCTATACCTGCAATAACTATTTCTTTTTGATTGACATTATTTTCATAAATTTGAAAAGCTATCCTTCTAATCTTATGTTGAATTTCTGTATTGCTAAGTATTATTGAACGTTTCATCTGTTTATTATCATTATTTTTTATCTAATATAACCCGTTGTGCACATTTTAACTATAAATAATAATTAATTGTCTGTTCGAGTGATTTTGAGGTACGAAAAATTGTATCGAGAACTAATTTAAAACAAAATTCTTTATTCTCGATATAAATTTCACTCATTTTAATCGTAAAATTCACTCGTCCCGAAATTTCGGGAGATAGAATTTTGTCAAAATGTACAATAGTTAATGTGGTATTCAAATACAACATTTATTTATTATTAATCTTCTCTATGAGAGGTTCAAAGATAAAGAATAGTTCTTTATCCTTACGATCTATAATAGAGTTATATGATCGTTCTAATTTTTTCAGTTTAAAACATTTTGAAAAGTTATCTATATACTCTTTCATGCTCCCTCCAAAAGGTGGACCATCTTTTGTTAATGGAAAATCAAATAGCAAACCCACCAATTTTCCATTAGTAGTTAATAGTTCTTGCATTTTTTTGATATAGTCTTTTCTAAGCTCAGGATGTAAAGCACAAAAAAATGTTTGTTCTAAAATTAAGTCATATTGCTTTTGGTGACTGAAAAAATTGGCATGAATTAGAAGGTCTTTAGGAAAACTGGGGACTCTTTTGTTGAAATTATCTAAAGGCTGTTTTATAAGATCAAGAATAGTGACGTTTTTAAAACCTAACTGATGTAAAAATTCAGCTTCATAGCCATTGCCACAACCTGGAATTAATATAGAAATCTCTTTATCTGTCAACTGTTCAATATAATGTTGAAGTGGAGTAGAAGGATGGCCAATATCCCATCCTGTTTTTTGGTCTTTGTATTTTTCTTTCCAAAATGATTGGTTGAATTTATTCATGAATTGGGTTTTATATTGTTGCTCTAACTCCCTCCCTTCTGGGGAGGGTTGGGGAGGGAATTTTCAATCTTCATTTTCAAAACCATATTCTTCAATATCTCTTCTGTCTTTTTTTGTAGGTCTACCAGTTCCTTTTTTACGATAATGCTCTTTTGAATATTTAAGTAATTCAGCATCTTTAAAAGCATCTTTCGGAGTAATGTCAGTTCTATATAAATCGACCAATTTGGCACCAACACGACTTTTAGGAATGTCTATTACTTTTAATTCGTAATTGATTTGATTCTTTCTGACACTTATTTTCTCACCCACATAAACTTCTTTTGAAGGCTTCACATGAGTACCATTTATTTTCACATGCCCTTTTCGACAAGCCTCTGTAGCAATGCTTCTAGTTTTGTAATAGCGGACAGTCCATAAATATTTATCAATTCTCATGTTAAATTTCTGATTCACCAAATATATCAAAAAAAGGCTATCAATGCTGATAGCCTCTTTAATATATTTTTCGATAAAAATTAAAGACAATTCTATTTTTTATCAAAAAAATTAATCCGATCATTTTCCAAATACATCTCATTATAAAGGGGTGAAATTGCTCTAGAATCAAAATGCTTTTCAAATTGTAAATCAGTATGTTTTTTTGAAACTTCTTTAGAAATACCACCAGTAATATCAATAAGAGCTTTACTTAATAAAGGCTCAGTAGTTTGCCCAAGAACACCAAGGTTCACTAAATCTTCTTCATAAACAATATGAGGTTCAAAACCATCTTTATCATTTTCACCCAATTTATTTTGTTCTTCTAAAACGATAGGTTGCATTGCATACGTATGACTAGATTTAGCTCCATCTCTTCCAAAATCAGCTGAATCGTATAAAGTAACAGAAGCTACATATTTACCAACAGTTTTAGTGCCAATTATTTTTACATCAATATATGGGTTCAAGCTGTTTATAATTAATTCACTAGCAGAAGCAGTTCTATCAGATGCTAAGACGTAAATTTTTGATAAATTTAAACTGTTTATAGCAGTATTATCTATTTTATCTGGGAAATTATTAACTAGCCAGTCTGGGTGTTGACTTTCTAATGCAGCCTGATACTTTGCATTCCATCTCTCTTTAGTGAAAAGTTGTCCAGTAAACTGCCCAGTTATCATACTTCCTAATCGAGTAGCCGTTCTTACAGAACCACCACCATTATATCTAAAATCTAATACTAAATCTGTAACTCCCTCTGATTTTAATTGACCAAAGGCATCATTCAATTGCTGGTCAAAATTAGAAGTAAAACTATTATACATTAAATAGCCAATTTTCTTTCCAGAAATATTAAATGTTTTAGTTATAAAAATTGGGTTTTCAGTATATACTGATTTGGTTAATGGAATCGTAGTACCATTTGTTCCAATAGTATTATTGGAAAGAGTTGCCATTCCTAAAGTATAAGAATCATTAGATCCAAATAATAAATCTCTATAGTTGCTAATGGTTAATTGTTGTCCGTCAACTTCCATAAAGAAATCTCCACGCTTAATATTTTTAGTAGAAGCATCAGAATTTGGTAAAATGAGTTTTACATAAGCAAAAAGATCATCACTTCCAGACAAACGTACCAATTGAAAATCAACACCATTACTTTTACTAACTCCTTGAAATTGTTGTTCGAGGGCAACGTAATCATCAACAATCCAGCTCCATTTATCAGTATTATCTCTGTCGTGTATTAATGCCTCAAATGCATCTTCAGGTTCAGAAAATGAATTTAGAAAAGTGTTAAAATCATTAGTATTGTCATCCTTAGTATCAGCTAAAGCTGTTACATTATCTTTCCATAAATAAATATCATTCAACCCTCTCCACACAAAACCATTTATTTCGTCTTGTAATTCAACAGTCTCTTCTTCAGGTATTGTTGGGTTATCATCTTTATCACAACTGATAAACGATAAGATTAATAGTGATGCAGTTATTAATGCAAATTTTTTCATATTTTTTTTGTTTTTTAAATTTGTCGCAATTTAACTAAAATAATAACAATATTTTATATTGATGTTACAAAACTGTAACTTGTTCGTCTTAAGTTTGTATTGCAATATGATTTGTATTATAAATTTTATAATTTCGTATAATTGATTTTACATCAATAATCAATCCAAATGAACCAAGCCGAATTTTTAAATACAGTTTTACCGTTAAAAGATAAAGTTTTTAGATTGGCTAAACGACTGTTAATTTCTATTGATGAAGCTGAAGATGCGACTCAAGAATTATTTTTGAAACTATGGAAGAATAAAAAGAAATTAACTAAATATAGAAGTGTTGAGGCTTTTGCAATGACAATGACCAAGAATTATTGTTTAGATCAACTCAAGGCGAAACGCTCTAATAATTTAACATTGGTGCATAGTAATTATAAAGACACTACTATATCATTAGAAAGAAGTATAGAATTAAAAGATTGTGTAAATAGAGTGCATAGTTTGATAGAAAATTTACCTGAAAAGCAAAAAATAATTATACAGTTGAGAGATATTGAAAATTTTGAATTTGAAGAAATTGGCAAGATTCTTGACTTACAACCTACAGCAGTGAGAGTTTCACTGTCTAGAGCAAGAAAAACAATAAGAGAACAATTGATAAAACAACAAAACTATGGAATTAGCTAACATAGAAAAACTCATTGAAAAATATGAAAATGCTGAAACTTCTTTACAAGAAGAACAGATGTTAAAGGAATATTTTCTACAAAAAGATATCCCTGACCACTTGTTTGAATACAAGGCATTATTTCATTATTTTAATGATAGTAGTACGGAGCATTTTACCAAACCCATTACTTTAAAATCTAAAAAAGCATATTGGAAATGGATGTCAGTTGCTGCTGTGGCACTACTACTAATTGGCATATATTCTATTAACATTTTTGACAAACCTAGTGATACAGAGCGTCAAGAAGCTGAATTCGCTTTACTAGAAACTAAGAAAGCATTCCAACTGATATCTCAAAACCTAAACAAAGGAGAAAATGTTGCATTTGCTGGATTACAAGAGTTTGAAAAAGCACAAAACAAAATTTTTAAAACAAATAAATAGAAATTAAAAAAAGAAATAATGAATACATTAAATAAAAAATATAAAATGAACTTTACAAATAGAAGTAGAACAAAAGGCCTAATTATCGCATTGGCTTTAGCCATTTTACCCTTATTTACATTTGCACAAACAACATTTGATAAGTTTGCAGATATGGATGATGTTACTGTTGTTAAAGTCAACAAAAAAATGTTTGAACTGATGGGGAAAATTTCTGCAGAGTCTGATGAGGCAGATGATTATATCAGTTTGATTAATGGTTTAGATAATTTAAGAGTTTTAGCAACAGAAAACAAAACAATTGCTTCAGAAATGAAAGCTAAAGTAAAAGGTTATTTAAAAACCTCTAATCTATCTGAATTAATGAGTGTTAAAGATAAAGAGGCAAATGTTAAAATTTACATTAGAGAGGGTAAAGATGCTGATCATGTAAAAGAACTCTTTATGTTTGTTGACGGTATTAGCTCTCATTTAGAAGATGAAGATCGTAGCCCAGAAGCAGTTATTGTTTCCATAAGTGGTGATATAGATTTGAATAAAATATCGAAGTTGACAAAGCAGATGAATTTACCTGGTGGTGAGCATTTGAAAAAAGCTAATAAAAAATAATTATGAACACTTTAACTAAAATAGTTAGCCTAATAGTACTTACAAGTCTTTTTATTTCTTGTGCAAGTAGTCCTTCACTACAAAAGTACTATATAGACAATGAAGGTAGGAAGAATTTTATTTCTTTTGATGTACCAGCAAGTCTCATAAACCTAAAGGAGACTATTTCTGAAAAAGATAGAGAAGTATTAGAGTCCTTTGAAAAATTAAATATTTTGGCTTTTGTAAAAGATGAAAACAATGCTGCTGCATACCAAGTAGAAAGTAAAAAAGTTAAAGCAATTATAAAAGATGCTAAATACCAAGAATTGATGAGTGTTAAAGATAAAGGCAGAAACTTTGTCTTGAAATATGAAGGCGATGAGAGTGATACTGCTGTTGATGAATTTGTAATTTATGTTGCTGAAAAAGCAAGAGGATTTGCTCTAATCAGGGTTTTAGGCGATAAAATGGAGCCTGAAAAAATGATTAAACTGATGAATCAAGTTAAAAACATCAATCCGTCAGAAATGAAGAAATTGGAAGGTGTATTTAAGAATATATAATTGATTATATTTTATAGTTGCTTGTAGAAAAATTATACAAAGAATCCTAAACGCAATATGTGTTTAGGATTCTTTATCATTTTAAATGGAATATATTATATTTACATCATAAAAAACGATGCTTCATGAGTATCATAATCTAAAAGAAAACAATGAGAAAAATTACACTATGTATCCTACTTATAGTAGTATCACTAAACTTTGCCTTTGCTCAGCAGGTAGATTCTACTAAAATTGAAAATCCATACAGAGCAGAAAGAGAAAAAATAAATGATGTTGTTCACACCAAACTCAAGGTGAAATTTGATTTTAAAAAACGTCATTTGATAGGTGAGGAGTGGATTACCCTAAAACCTCATTTTTACAATACACAAACAGTTACATTAGATGCTAAGGCAATGCTTATTGATAAAGTAAGTTTAGATGGGAAAGCCTTAAAGTATGATTATAATGGTACTCAGCTGGTTGTAAAACTTGGCAATATGTATGTGAAAGATGAAGAATATACATTGCATATTAGCTATACAGCACGTCCTGAAGAAGTAAAACAAGAGGGTAGTGCTGCCATAAGCGATGCAAAAGGATTGTATTTTATTGACCCTGATGAGACTGATCCAAATAAGCCTACTCAAATTTGGACACAAGGTGAAACAGAATCAAGCAGTTGTTGGTTTCCTACAATTGATAGCCCAAATCAGAAATCTTCTCAAGAAATTTATATTACAGTACCGAATAAATATGTTACACTTTCTAATGGTTTACTAGAAAGTCAATCAGAAAATAGTAATGGTACTAGAACTGATTATTGGAAATTTGATCAAAAACACGCTCCGTATTTATTCTTTTTAGGCGTTGGAGAGTTTAGTATTGTAAAAGATAAATGGAACGATATTCCTGTAGATTATTATGTAGAAAAAGCCTACGAACCTTATGCGAAAGAAATATTTGGGTTGACTCCTGAAATGATTGGTTTCTTTTCAAAAATTACTGGTGTTACTTATCCTTGGCCAAAATACGCCCAGATTGTCTGTAGAGATTATGTGAGTGGTGCAATGGAAAACACCACTGCAGTAATTCACGCAGAAAACGCTCAACAAGTTAGTGGACAATTGATTGATGAAAATGGGTGGGAAGACACAATTGCACATGAGCTTTTTCACCATTGGTTTGGCGATTTGGTTACCGCTGAGAGCTGGAGTAACTTAACTGTAAATGAATCTTTTGCAAATTATAGCGAATATTTATGGAGAGAATATAAATATGGTAAAGACCATGCTGATGCTCATAGATACCAAGATATTCAAGGGTATTTTATGGGGAATAATGAAGCCAAACATTTAGTACGTTTCAATTTTAACTCTCGTGAAGATATGTTTGATGGCGTTTCGTATAATAAAGGAGGGTATATTTTACATATGCTTCGTAATTATTTAGGCGATAAAGCTTTTTTTGCAGGATTTAAAGAATATTTAACAACGTATAAATATCAAACAGGTGAAGCACATCAATTGCGTTTGGCATTTGAAAAAGTTAGTGGTAAAGATTTGAATCCGTTTTTTAATCAATGGTATTTTGGTGCAGGGCATCCTAAATTAGAAGTTAGTTATACCTATAATGAAGCTGGAAAAACAGCAACTGTACACATCAAACAAATAACTGATAAAGCTTTTGAATTTCCTTTAGATATTGATGTTCATGAAAACAATAAAGTAAAGCGTTACCATATTTTAATAAGAAATAAAGATGAAAAATTTACGGTTAAATATGATGTTAAGCCTCAATTGATAAATATTGATGCTGATAAAATTTTATTAGCAGAAATTAAAGATGATAGATCAATTGAAAGTTATAGTTACCAATACAACAATGAAAAATCTAATTATTTAGATAGAAGAATTGCTATTGAAATGTTGGCAAATGACCAATCAAATAAAGAAGCATCGGCTACATTGGTAAAAGCTTTAAATGATAAGTACTATGGACTTAGAATGTTAGCGTTAGAAAAAATTAATGCAGATACTAAAAAAAATAGTATTAAAGTGATTAAAAAATTAGCAACATCTGATGAGAAAACATTGGTTAAAGCTAAAGCTCTCAAAATTCTAGGCGGATTAAATGATGCAAAGCATATTAGTGTTTTTAAAGATGCTTTAGATAGTAAATCTTTTGCTGTACAAGCAAACGCAATCTCAGCGTTGTACAAATTAGATAAAGAAACAGCTATTGCTAAAGTAAATTCAATTACAGATGTAATGACAAAAAAAGCAATGGCAAATGGTTTGGTAGAGATTTATGTCAAAGAAAATAATGTAAAAGAAATGCCTTTTATAGCTGATAGAATTATTACAGGCTTGTTTTTTAATCGAGATCAAGACATACAAGCTGTTTACGGTCAAGCATTTCAGTGGATTGCTGCAAGTGACAATCTAGAAGCGACTAAAGTATTGGTAAATGATTTTGTTTCAAAAGCAAATCAATACAAGCAGTATGGTGCTGACAAAATGATTTTACAAATGCTACAACAGGTGGTTGGAGCTAAAGAGCAATTGACTTCAGATAATAAGCAAGAGCTTATAGATCTCGTTAAAAAGGGGATAGCTGAGATAAAATAAAAGTTAGAAGCACGAAGCAGTAAGTTTAAACTTTATCTTCGTGCTTCTTAATCTTTTTATTTACCTTCTTGGTAACTTTTAAATGTACCATCCTTATAGAAAATAATAATCTTGTCAATTTCTTTATCGGATAAATTGCTCTTAAGAACTGTTCTTGTTATTGAATCAGTTGAAGTAGGACTAGAGCTTACATTTTCTTTAGGAAAATCTCCTTTTCCATTCAAAAGCCAATAGAGCTCAACTTCTTTGAATTGATCTAACACTTTTAAAACAAAATCTAAACTCGGTTTGTTTCTTCCTGATAAAAGATGTGAGATACTAGAACGTTGTACCTTAATTTTATCTGCAAATGCAGCAGCAGACAACTGGTAATAATCCATTACCATTTGTAGCCTATTTGAGAAATCTAAATTATTAATCACACCCTATATTTTGAATTACAAATGTAAATAAATATTTTTCAAATTTCAAAATTTTAGTCAATTAAAAATGTTATAATATTATATTTTACTTTATATAACTCTTATTAATTTAATGATTATTAATTAGTTATTATTAAATTATGTTTTCAAATTACAATTGTAACAAATACACCTAAAGAAATTCTGAAAAAAGCCGTTAAACTAGTTACAGTTGTAAACTTTTCTTTATTTACTTTTGCAGTATGGCTACAAAAGAATTAACTAATTTTTTAGAATGGGCATCTCAATATCATGAAGAAAAACTTTTTGGAAGATATATAACATTTAATAATATAGAGCCAATACTAAATAATTTATCACATGAATTTGATGTGCAACAAATCGGACACTCTTTTAAAGGAATTCCTATTTTTAAAGTTACCATAGGAAAAGGGACAACTAAAATTCTGATTTGGTCGCAAATGCATGGCAATGAAAGTACAGGTACTAAAGCTGTATTTGATTTGTTTCAATGGATTAGTAATGTAGCTGCAGATTCAAATGCAGTAAATCAAATTTTAAGCAAATGTACTTTGGTATGTATACCGATGCTGAACCCTGATGGAGCAGAGGTTTATACAAGAGTAAATGCACAGGATATCGATTTGAACAGAGATGCAGTTGATTTAGTAGCTCCTGAGAGTAAATTATTACAATCAGTTTTAAAAGATGTGAACCCTAAATTTTGTTTCAATTTACACGATCAACGTACTATTTTTAGCATTGATAAAAAACCTGCAACCATTTCTTTTTTAGCTCCTTCAGAAGAAGAAACGCGTAAAGTAACCAAAAGTAGAGAAATTACCATGGCTATTATTAGCAATATGTTTCAAAGATTAAACACGTTGATTCCAGGTCAGATTGGAAGGTATACTGACGAATTCTACCCAACAGCAACAGGTGATAATTTTCAGAAGGCAGGTTATCATACCATTCTAATTGAAGCAGGTCATTTTAACGATGATTACGATAGGGAAGTGGTCAGAAAACTAAATTTCATGGCTCTTTTAAGCGGCATTACACATATAGCTACTACAACTGAATTTGAAGAATTTGACACTTATTTTACCATTCCGAATAATGAGAAAAAGTATTTAGATGTCATCTATAAAAACATTATTTTATCTGAAGAAAATAAAATGATTGATGTGGGCGTAGTATTTAATGAGGTGTTGACTGACAATAAAATAACTTTTATTCCAGAGATTAAATACACAAAGAATTTGTCGGATTATAATGCCAATCAAATTATTGATAAAAAAGGAGAGCTATTCAAGAATAAAGAAGCATTATTGCGATTATTTGTCAAATAATTCAATTATTGTTAGTTTTTCTGCTGAAAATTCAAGAAATTCGCATTTAATTTAAACAGCCCTTTATCATGTCAAAATTCAAATTAGACGAAATTGACCATCAAATATTAGATATTTTAATTGAAAATGCGAGAACTCCTTTTACAGATATTGCAAAAAAATTATTAGTTTCTGCAGGCACTATCCATGTTAGAGTAAAAAAAATGGAAGAAGAAGGGGTGATTAAAGGATCAACCTTAACTGTTGATTATGACAAGATGAATTATAGCTTTATAGCTTATATAGGTTTATTCATAGAAAAATCATCTTATACACAAGCTGTATTAAAAGAGTTGAAAAAGATCCCGGAGGTAACTGTTGCTCATTTGACAACGGGTAAGTTTGCGATTTTTTGTAAGATTAGAGCTGTAGATACGAGACATGCCAAAGATGTAATCTTTAGAATTGATGATATTAATGGTGTTTTAAGAACTGAAACTTCAATTTCTTTAGAAGAAGTGATTAACGATAAAAAACGTTTAATGCACGCAATTTTTGATGCCTATAAAGTATAGCAATCTATTTAACGCCTAATCATATTTAAAAACGCTTTCAATTTATTAACTAAGTTAAAGGTTAAAACCCTGCAATTTGATTGCAATTACTTTAGTTTCCATAAATTTTTAAAAACCTATTTGCTATTTCGAAATGAGCTTTTTTTAAGCGATTTAGAAATCTCAAAAACGAGATTCGTCTTGCTGTCTCATTCGGGATGACAAACTATTCTTAGAAAATAATTTTGTTTTGAATTAGTTCTCAATACAATTTTTCGTACCTCAAAATCACTCGAACAGACAATTAATTATTATTTGTACTCAAAATGCATAACGGGTTCTTTTATTTAAAACTATAGCCTTTTATTCTGTAGTAGTTTATTAGCGTTTATTATTGCTAATAATTATTCTTATAAGTTTCGTAATTCATTGTGTATATTTCTTATTTTTGAAACAAATTCATGCGAATGACAATCAAACAAAAAAACATTTCTAGTACAAAGTTATTAAAGCTCTACAAATCAATGTTACTTCCTCGTTTGATAGAAGAAAAGATGTTGATTTTACTTCGTCAAGGAAAAATTTCAAAATGGTTTAGTGGTATTGGACAAGAAGCAATTGCAGTTGGGGTAACTTCAGCATTATCAGCTGATGAATATATTTTACCAATGCATAGAAATTTAGGTGTTTTTACAACTAGAAATATTCCGCTACATCGCTTATTTTCTCAATGGCAAGGCAAAGCAAACGGCTTCACTAAAGGTAGAGATAGAAGTTTTCATTTTGGCACACAAGAGCATCATATTATTGGTATGATTTCTCATTTAGGACCTCAGTTTGGAGTTGCAGATGGTATTGCTTTGGGAAATTTATTAAAGAAAAACAATAAAATTTGTGCTGTATTTACAGGTGATGGTGGTACAAGCGAAGGTGATATTCATGAAGCATTAAATGTAGCTTCTGTTTGGTCTTTACCTATTTTATTTTGTATCGAAAATAATGGATATGGACTATCAACCCCAAACATTGAGCAATTTAAGTGTGAACATTTGGCAGATAGAGCTAAAGGATACGGTATGGAAAGCCATATCATTGACGGTAATAATATTTTAGAAGTCTATCAAAAGGTAGTTTCAATTGCTGAAAGTGTTCGTAAAGAGCCTAGACCAATTTTACTAGAATTTAAAACCTTTAGAATGCGAGGTCATGAAGAGGCGAGTGGTACAAAATATGTTCCGAAGGACTTGATAGATAACTGGGCAGCAAAAGATCCGATAAAGAACTTTCAAGAATTTTTAATGGAGGAAGGTATCTTAACAAAAGAACTGGAAGTGAGTTATAGATCTGAAATCATCAATCAAATCAATACGAATTTAGAATTAGCTTTTAATGAAGAGTTGATAATTATAGATGAAGCTAATGAATTAAATGATGTGTATAAATCTTTTGAAAATCAGGACATTATACCAGAAGACAAAATAGAAAACATTCGCTTTGTTGATGCTATTTCTCAAGGCTTAAAACAAGCAATGCAACAGCATAATGATTTGGTAATTATGGGACAAGACATTGCTGAATATGGTGGTGTTTTTAAAATAACAGAAGGTTTTGTAGAAGAATTTGGTAAAGAACGTGTTAGAAATACACCCATTTGCGAATCCGCAATTGTCTCTGCTGCTTATGGTTTATCTATTAATGGGATAAAGTCTATTGTAGAAATGCAGTTTGCTGATTTTGTAAGTTCAGGTTTCAATCCGATTGTAAATATATTGGCGAAGTCATATTATCGATGGAGTCAACCCGCCGATGTTGTTATCAGAATGCCTTGTGGTGGTGGTCTAGGAGCAGGGCCTTTTCACAGTCAAACCAATGAAGCTTGGTTTACAAAAACACCTGGCTTGAAAGTGGTGTATCCTGCTTTTCCTTATGATGCTAAAGGCTTACTGGCTACGGCAATAAATGATCCAAATCCTGTTTTATTTTTTGAGCATAAAGCCTTGTATAGAACCATCCGACAAGAGGTACCAACCGATTATTATACGCTCCCTTTGGGGAAAGCAGCCTTACTAAAAACTGGAAATGAAATGACTATTATTGCTTTTGGAGCAACTGTGCATTGGACATTAGAAGTCTTGGAAAACAACCCTGATATTTCAGCAGATTTGATAGATTTAAGGTCTTTGCAACCCTTAGATACCGAAACAATATTTGCTTCGGTAAACAAAACGGGTAAAGCCATTATTGTACAAGAAGACTCCTTATTTGGAGGGATCGCAAGTGATATTTCAGCATTAATTCATGAAAATTGTTTTGAAAATTTAGATGCACCAGTACAGCGTGTTGCCAGTTTAGAAACTCCAATACCTTTTATTAGTCAATTGGAAGATCAATATTTAGGTAAAAACAGATTAGAAGTAGCACTTAAATCTTTATTGGAATATTAAAATAGAGCGATGGAAGAATATTTTTTTCAATGTATTCATTGTTGGGAAGAGATTTCAATGCTCATAGATAGTTCAGTAAATAATCAAGTTTATATTGAAGATTGTGAGGTTTGTTGTAATCCTATTGAAGTGCATCCTATATTTGAACACGGTGAATTAGTCTCTTTAGACTGTAAAAGTTTAGATCAATAAAATTATATTTCACTTTTTTTTAAACTTTTAATATAAAAAAGTATTCCTATAGAAATCAGGCTACAGATTGTAAACCCGATAAACATTGGGAGTACAGATGTTTTAACAAATCCGCCAATATAAATACTAATAGGCACAGCCATTAACGTAGAAATTAATCCAGTTATGGCAGAAGCTATCCCAGCAATATGACCCACAGGTTGCATAGCAATGGCTCTTAAATTTCCAAATAGAAATCCGATGGCAAAAAATTGTACAGCACAAAAAAGTAATAATATCAATGCACTTGGATTAGAGGTTTGATAAAAAAAGAAGACATATAGGAGGGAAGTTAAAAAATACAATATCAATGCCCAAGTGATCAATTTTTCCATTCCAAAACGCAATACTAAAGCTCCTTTAGATAATGTTGCAGCACCTACAGTTACTGCTAAAGCCGCAAAAATATAAGGAAATTCTTCAATGAGTTGGTATTGCTCATGAAAAATCTGTTGAGCTGTACTTAAATACACTAAAAAAGAACCCGTAATAAAACCAGAAATAATGGTAAACCCGATAGTGCTTTTATGTTTTGCAAGTTCTTTGAGACCGTTTTTAAAGATTGAAGAAGTCCACTTTTTCTTATTTAGTTTACTTAAAGTTTCTGGCTGTCTTTTAAAAAACCAAATGGAAACGAGAATACTAAAAACAAGTTGTACATAGAAAATGGCTTGCCAATTGTAATGATCTAATATAAATTTACCCATGGCAGGAGCAACGACAGGCACTAAAATAAAGACTGTAGTAATAAAGGACATGATTCTAGCCATATAATCTCCTTCATAAGTATCACGAACCATGGCAATACTGATGGTACGAGGTGAAGAAAGTCCGATACCTTGTAGAATTCTACCCACAATCATCATTTCTAGGCTTTTTGAGAAGACACAAAGTAAACTCGCAAAAATAAAAATAGCGAAACCGACATAAACTAAAGGTTTTCTACCAATACTATCAGATAATGGTCCAAATAGTAAAGGGCCAACACCTAAACCTAAAAATATCATAATAATGATAAGTTGATTATTTTGAGGATCAACAATACCAATAGCTGCACCAATAATATCTAAAGCTGGTAATACAGCATCAATGGCAAGAGCAGTTATTGCCATTAGTGATGCCATGATAGTAACAAATTCTATATTTGATATTTTTGCTTTAAACATTTGGCAAAAATACATTATTTGTGATGTCAAAGTTGTATAATGGTATAGAAATTGTTGGATATATTCAATAGCAACCTCCAAAATATAAGTAATATGAAAACATTAGTAACTTCGCTTGTATTTCTTATGGTGTTTATAAGTTGTACAAGTCCAAAAATAGTAACAGAAGCACAGCAAAAAGAGATGATATCATGGGGCAATGAGATGCCATTTGAGATTATATCCTACAGAGCGTCACCTATGCCAACCGCTGCCTTTAGTGCTGTGGCAAACTCTGGTTTATTGGCACCGGGGAATACTGCCAGTAGCATTGATATTATTGGTAATTCTAATTCATTTAAGATGCAAGGTGATACTATATCAGCAAGTTTACCATATTTTGGTGAACGACAATTTGGTAGCAACTATGGCAGTAATGAAGGCGGCATTAAATTTGACGACAAGCCTATGAGCCAAGAAATTAGCTATAATACTAAAAAGCAACGGGTTGAAATGCGGTTTAAGATAAAGCAAGAACGCGATAATGAAATTTTTGATATTATGATTTATATATTTCCGAATCACAGTACTCAAATTTATGTGAACAGCACTGAAAGATCACCAATTAGTTATAGTGGTAAAATAAAATCCTTAGAGCATAAGGAGATGACTACAGGGGATAAATAGTTTTTTTTGTAATGTTAGATTCAAGGTTAGTGGTCTTGAATAATTCTATTTAACATAATATAAATTATAACTCATTTTAATTTATAATCAGACGTTATGTAAAATTGCCAAAGTTATTACAATTAACTGATAATATTTATATTACAATATTGTTATTAAAAAAACAATTATCTTTGTATTATGATACAATTAAATAAATATATAGAGATTAATAAAGAGAAAAGATTTGGAAAACCAATAATCAAAGGTACTAGAATCTCAGTTTATGATGTATTATCATGGTTATCAAATGGAATGACTCGTAAAGAAATTATAAAAGATTATCCTGAGTTAACAAATAATCAAAGGGTCTGTAATTTAAACTCTGTCTGCTCATTTTTTTGACGTTTTAAAAATAGTTTGATTTTTCTTCGGATTTTGATTGTTGAAAAATCAAATTGTTTTTAAAATGAGCCCTAGCGGCAGCGTCAGGG
>Ga0209633_10002029_pt1 | contig 20072 bp, 21 predicted proteins | sample Cruoilmetagenom1_FD_187290 | JGI IMG/M metagenome (GOLD analysis project Ga0209633, IMG submission 187290) | Oil polluted marine microbial communities from Coal Oil Point, Santa Barbara, California, USA - Sample 1 (SPAdes) (version 2) | ecosystem: Environmental > Aquatic > Marine > Oil seeps ... | reverse complement strand
ATATTATTTACTATGTTTGTGAGCTGCTCTTTGTTGGCGCCAAATACATCAAGCCCACCCAAAGCGTTATCTATAGAGCCCACAGCGGAATCCACTTTTGAGAGGATTTCGTTTATATCTGCAGGTTCCTGACTAGGCAGTACATCTCCCGCTACGGCAACCGGGCTATCCGGACTTCCAAATGTGAGATTTATATAGCTTGTGCCTAAAAGGCTTGTAAGGTTGATGCTTGCCATTGAGTCCTTCCTTACGCCTATGCCTTTTTTTACTTTGAACTGAACCTCTATCTTCCTGTCCGCCACACTGATCTTTGAAACCTTGCCTATATCGTAGCCCTCGAGTTTTACAGGGTTACCCTCTCTCAGCTCTCCAATGGAATTAAAATATGTAGTGAGTTTGTATTCATTCCTAAAAAAGGGAATATCGCCCACGAAATCAAATACGGCAAGCAGTATTAATAGGCCAACTACAAAGAATATTCCGACTTTAACCTGGGTATTCATATTTATTCCTCTCCTTTATTATTCGAACTGAGGTTTAATAAAGTCAATTACTGCTGAACTAGTAGAACCACGAATCTCCTCTGGAGTACCCATTTCTATAATACTGCCCTCACTTAGTATCGCTATTCTATCGGCAACATAAAACGCAAGGTCTATATCGTGCGTCACAAGTATCTGTGTAATCTCTACCTTTTGCTTTAGGTCGCAAATAAGATCTCCCATCGTGCGGGTCATCATGGGGTCAAGCCCGGCAGTTGGTTCATCAAAAAGGATTATATCAGGGTTCATAACAAGCGCTCTTGCAGCGGCGACCCTTCTTTTCATACCCCCTGAGATCTCTGAGGGCATAACGTCTTCCTTGCCTCGTAGCCCTACAATATCCAAAGCGCTTGAGACAATTTCTTTTATCCTGGATTCATCGGCAAATATTTTATGCTCTCTTAAATAAAGGGCTACGTTCTCGGCAACAGTAAGAGAATTAAAAAGAGCAGAGGACTGGAACACCATTGCAAGCACATGGTTCTTCTTGAAATCAGGATCGTTAATATCCTCACCGGCCACATATATGCGTCCTGAGTCAGGGCATTCAAGACCAATAATATGGCGCATAAGGACGCTTTTGCCTGAGCCGCTTTTTCCTAGTATAACAACCGTCTCCCCCGGCTCTATATCAAGCGTAAGCCCTCTTAAGACATAGTTATCACCAAATGAACGCTTTAAATTGTCTATCTTTACGCCCACTGAGGCGCATTTTAAATAATCGAGCAGAATTCTTCCGGAGCCGTTCCCTTCTTTTGAGGTTATTGTGCCGAGCAAATTGCCGTTAGTATTTTTTTCTTGAAGTTTTTGTTCCATATCGTTTTAATTTTAATCTAAATTGAGGAATAACAAAATCCTTGTTATATAATAATCCGAGACCAAAACCAGCACAAAAGACATAACAACCGCTTTTGTGACCGAGTACCCAATCTCCCTTGGTCCGCCTTTTGTTTTAAGTCCGACATAACAGCAAACAATTGAGATTATAATTCCGAAAAACATTGCTTTAATTAGTCCGTTCATAACCGCTGTGAAATCTACAAGCTCAGAGAGATTTCTATAATAAACATCAAAGGATAGATGAATTTCAGGGTTGACCACGGATACTAGTGCTCCTCCGAACCAGCCTATTACGTCCATGTAAATAACCAGTACAGGTAGCGCGATAACCGTGGCGATAAATCTCGGCATCACAAGGTAGCGCACAGGGTTAATATCCATAGTCTTAAGGGCGTCTATCTCTTCATATACACTCATAGACGCAAGCTCTGCAGTCATAGCTGACCCTACTCTTCCGGCTATTAGAATGGACGCCATAATAGGGCCAATCTCCTTTACGAGAGAGAGTCCTACTAGACCCCCTACATTTTCCTCAAGCCCAAACTGTGCCAGCGTCGGGCCTGCCTGCAGCGCAAGTACACCTCCAGAGAATAGAGCAATCAGAGCGCCAACCGGAAGGGTCTGGTTTCCTATTATGTAGAGTTGCGCAAAGACCTTGTCATTGTTGCTGAAAGCCGCCTTGCACCAGTAGAGGGTTTCCATAAATAGTCCAAGTAATCCCCCTGTTATTCTGAAAAATGTCATCACACTGTTCAAAGATTTTACCCTCTTAAGATAATCAAAATTGACCCATTAGGAAATATTAACAGGTATAAAAAGAAATTTTAGTGTTTTTTTATTATTTTCTTTATCCTTACTGTAACCGAATAATCCACCAAGAATATGAAACTTGTCGCGCTTATCAGTATTCTCATATGACAGCACAGGAATAATCGGCCTTAATTCAACTTTAACACCTTTTTTTGTGCTCTCCGTCCTAAAAGTATTCCATAGAAAAGACGATACGTGATTGCCTTCCTCATCTCTGTCCCATCTGAATATAGTCCAGAGCGGAACCCAGTTCCTCTCTCTAGGAGCATTGTCCTGTAGGAACGTTTCCAGCGGAGAGATAAAATTAAAATAGGCTTTACCGTCAGGTGTTCTCCTGTAAGTAAATAGAGGCCAGAGGTTAATTGCTCTGCTGTCTAGACCCCCCTCTACACTGGGTATATTTTGGACGTCTTTATACAAGAAGTAAGCAATTGCTCTCTTTTTAATTTCATAATCTTCTAGCTCATGTTTCCTCCAACTGTAAAGCGGCCAAAGTGCATAACCCGATTCAAAACCTTCTTCTCTTTTAACTGAGAATAGAGGGAATATTCTATTTGTCGTGACGTCGCCTCTAGAGAAAGTAACGAAAGGCCAGGGCATATCATATCTTTTAAAATTCCTGTTTGTGTTATCGATATAAGTAAAGAACGGCCAGCCATAAGTCCTTTGTTTTCTGCCCGGCATATCAAGCCCATAGTAAAAAGGCAGTATTGCAAGCGAGCTTATTCTAGCACCGTAAAACTCTTTCTCTCTTTTAATATATAAAGGCCATAAGGCAAAGCGATCATTAAACGCGTCCCCGGCTGTTTTTTCCCCGTAAATCGGCCAAAGTCTACCCCCTGTAACACCGTTCCCAGAGTAATAACCTATAAACGGCCATAACATATTTGTATTAGTGACCCCATAATTTTCTGTTTGGAGAAACAATGGAAATAAAAAGAACTTTATCTTATCTTTTCCATACTTATTTTTCATGTTCCCGTACACAGGAAATACGGCAAAAAAACTTCTTTCCGGATCCTCAGCGTGCCGTGCAAAGATGAAAGGAAACAACGTATATTCGCGCTCTCTAAAACCGCTCTCTCTAAGATCTGACTTATAATAAAATATATACATCAAAGCCTGAAACTTCGTATCTCCCTCAAATGTGCGGTAAGTCGATAACGGATAGAGAAAATCAAATGCAGTTCTATCCTTTTCAGCATTCTTATAGTTATAGAATATTGGCCGGAACCCATATCCTGTCTCATGACCTTTTTTCTTGTATGAAACAAACGGTCCGAGAGCATCTATCTTTTTTTCTCCGGTCTCCTCATCTTTCTCCATATAGAAAAGTGGGCCAAGATTGATTGTATCCAGTGCTATTGCTGAAAATAGCGGTGCACCTGTTAGCAACAACAAAAGTATAGGGAAGAATAGAGGTGATATCCGGAAATTCATGCCATTAAATGTAACTTAAATCGCTGTAATATCTATGAAATATTTAATATATAGGGAAAAACTTCCTAAACGTATATACGAGGAACTCTCTTGCCAATATTGGATAATAGTTCATAAGAGATGGTGCCAGCAATCTGAGCGAGGTCAATCACTGATACTAACTCGTCTCCGAAAAGAACGACTTCATCACCAACTTTTACATTCTGTATGTGCGTAACGTCTGCCATAATAAAATCCATACATACGTCTCCGGCCACAGGAGCGAGTTCTCCTTTTATAGAAACCATGCCACTGCTAGATAACCTTCGAGTATAACCGTCTGCGTAACCTACTGGTATTGTGGCAATAGCAGAGGGTTTTTTAGTAACGAATTTACCACCATAGCTGACCGGTGTCCCCTCTGGCACCCGGCTTAACCGTATGATATGTGACTTTAGCTTCATGACGGGTTTGAGGTCTAGACCTGAATAATTACCCGAGCCATAGAGTACGATTCCCGGTCTGACCAAGTTATAATGGCTTTCAGGATATTTTTGGATTGCTGCAGAGTTTGCGGCATGTATATATGAAGGCCGGAAGCCTTTATCCCTTACTAGTTTGATAAGTTCATTTAAAGCCCTTATCTGATTATAGGTATTTTCATCCGAATCTGTGAAAGCTGTCGAGAGATGAGTGAGCACACCTTCCATGATAATATTTTCAAACCCAGACAGTTCATTGAGTAACTGCAAGCTATCTTGTTGCATGACGCCTAGCCTTGTCATGCCCGTGTCGAATTTTAGGTGATATAAGGTCTTCTTTTGAGCTTTTACAGACTCTGTGTCTAGGGCCCGTGCAACATCAATTGAAAAGAGAAAAGGCGTGAGATCGTGCTCTACAACAAAAGGCACCTCATTTGGTCTAATGCCACCGAGAATAAGTATAGGGACTTCAATGCCGTAGTCTCTAAGCTCAAGCGCCTCCTCGAGCGTTGCGACACCCAGCATATCTGTACCCGACTCTACAAGCACCTTGCTTACTTCAACAGCACCGTGACCGTAGGCATCTGCTTTTACTACAGACAGCACAGATACCCCTTGGCCTACAAGCTCTTTTGTAAGCATGAAATTATGTTTAACAGCTTCTAGATTTATTTCTGCCCAGGTTGGTCTCATTAGGAATATTTATATAACCTTAAATTAAGCGGAGGGTCAATCTATATAGCATTCAAATTTTTATTTACAGTTGTTCATGGCTATCAGAAGAAAGAATGTAACAGCTTGCAATCTAATAACGACTTTGAAGAAATAACAACAAGGGGGGTTCGGCTCCCTTGTTCCACCTATTCAGAATTCCAATTTAAATTCTTCTTGATAAAATAATTAAAAACCGTTCCATTGAAACTCTCCTTTAGGCCCAAGCGGGGCAAAAGGATTGTGGGCGACTTCCCACAAATTGCCGTCAGGGTCGGCGAAATAACCTGAATACCCGCCCCAGAATGCTTTTTCTGCAGGTTTGACCAGTTCTCCTCCAGCTTTTACGGCTTCTTCCAAAGTTACATCCACTTCTTCTTGGCTACGTACATTATAGGCTATTGTAAAGCTAGAATATTTTTGGCGCTCTACCTTGACCTTTGCATCTTCTTGAAGTTTATCCAATGGATACAGAGCCAATGACATACTGATAAGATCATAAACAACAATTTCTTCTGACTGATCTTCTGAGGCTACTTTCCATCCCAACGCATCAAAAAATGTCCTTGATTTCTTGAGATCAGAGACCCCTAAAGTGATTATACTTAGACGCTGCTCCATGCTGCTTTCTCCTTTAAGATAGCGCGGCATTAAAACCGCTGCCGCTTGCGTAATCTAAATGTTTCTAATCTCCACTATAGGATCAGAGCCACTTCAACTTATTTACCTACTTGCCCAGCCTGTTGCTGAAATGTAAGGACTATAAATTCCGCAGGCTTAACAGGAGCTATGCCAACAACGATATTTACTAAACCCTGATCTATTTCACTTTGTGTAGTTGTAGTAGAATCAACTTTGACAAAAAATGCTTCTGAAGGTGATCCGCCCTGGAATGCTCCATCCGCGAACAATTCGCTCAGAAATGACCCTATCTGCACTCTAAGCTCAGCCCATAGAGTTTCATTGTTAGGTTCAAACACCGCCCACTTGATTGATCGAATTATACTCTCCTCAATATATAAAGCTAAACGTTTTACATTTAAATATTTCCATTCAGACTGAAGTTGATCATTACCCTGAAGCGTCCGTGCTCCCCAAACTACATTGCCATATACTGGGAAGGTCCTCAGGCAATTAATACCTATGGGGTTTAATTCCCCGTTATCATCATCTGTAAGCCTAATACTTAAATCAACACCCTGTAAAACTGCCTCTACGCCTGCGGGTGCTTTCCAGATACCGATATTTGCATCTGTTCTTGCAATGACCCCGGCTATGGCGCCCGAAGGAGCTAACTCTTTAGGCCGGTAATCATACAGCGGATCAGGCGCTATTACTCGCGGGAAATACAATGCGGCGTTGGCACTATTAGTACCGATTTTACTCAAACCGTTTATAGCATCGTCTTTATTCTTCCAGAAACTCGGAGGATCAACGATCAGAAACGCTCTTTTCTTCTCGCAGTACTCAGCAGCCTTGTTAATAACTTCGGGATCGACATCTTCGACGTTATAAGGGGGTATGCACATCAAGTTATACATTTCATCTGTGTGAATATCTTCTAAAGCGTAGAGACCTTCATGACTATCTTCTTTTCCAGTACCGATGAATTCATTTGCATCCAGACTTTCCCCGTCTGAGGATTTAAGAGCATTTAATTGTTTTTCGAGCGCCTTTTTTTCGTCTTTTTTGTCATCTGATAGTTCATCCATTTCTTTCTTTTTTGAATCCATTGATTCCTTTACAGAATAGGTCACTATGCCATTGTTTGCCAAAGCCTTGACCGAGCTAAGGTCTGACGGCAGTTCGTCTCCTGTTTTGTATCTAAGTAATGCGGATTGACTTTCAAGAACTCTATCCACTCTATTTTGATGGTCTTCAAGCGTTAAATTTGCAAATGATTCACTCTTTATAACCGCCTTCTTATTGTATCGATCTATTGTTTCATGAACAGTCAAATTGAACATTTTATCTATATCCAACTTATTTGCATCAGAAACTTTTTGAGTCACATTCAAATCAACAGTCACGCATAAATTTTCTCCCCACGAACCTGGATTCGCAGCTTCAAAATTCAAGTCACCAATAGTAATTTGACTTTTCGAGGGCGGTGAGTTTTCAGCATCAGGTTCCTTGAAGACTCTTACGATAAAAGCATCTCTACCACCATTGTCATAAAAGTCTCTAACAGAGTAGCCCAAATAACTTTCTGCCCACAACCCCCCGAATATTCGTTGAAATTCTCTGAAACTATTGATATTTACAGCTTGGTTTACAGGACCTCTCAAAGCGCGCCCGATAAAAGCAGTTGTAGATGTAGAAACTCTAACGGTTGATCTATTGCTTGATGGAATTTCCTCTATATACACTCCAGGCGCTGTATAAGTTGTCGGCATTTTATGAACCCCCACCAATGATTCGTATTCTTGAAGCCTTATTGATTTAGAATAGTGAGAAATTTGAATAATTGCAAAAATATTGATAAGATTTACGATATTAATGAGTTATTATAAGAACGTGTGTGGTATTGATTTCTAGAACCGCAAATTTTCTGGAGGGATTATTAGATGATAAACAGATATGTTATTGCAGGTTCATTAATAGTACTACTTTTATTGCTTTCGATAGCCCTATCACCTAAGGTCACTTCTGATACCTTAAATAGATGTGAAACAAATTATAGTATCTTAGACCTGACAATAGGAGATATTGTCTCATTAGATGATTTTGACCCTATTATCGATGTAGCGCTGCAAGCGGAATGTGGAAAACTAGAAACAGGAACCTGTGGTTTGGGTGCGTGCAAAGACGGTTGGAAGTGTATGGACACCGGGCGCAGCTGCTTATGCGCACCTCCTAATTAATAAGTATCTACTCTTTATATAGCCGTATTACGGGAACTCTACCCATGGTCCACCGTCACAGAATACTTCAATTGCGCCAGTCTCAAATCTTTTTTCTTATAATATTCAGTATAAAAGCTGCCCGAGCGCTAACATGACAAAATTTGATATTATTAAACACAACGCAATAGCATGGGACGTAGAATCTATTGAAGAAAGTCCGTGGTGCACACCTGTATCTAAAGAGATAATTAGAGATGCCGAGAAAGGTGAGATAAAGCTAAGGTTAACTCCTAATAAATTTGTACCCAAAATGTGGCTTAAAGAAATTAAAGGGAAAGAGGTTTTATGCATCGGCTCTGGCGGAGGTCAACAGGCGCCGATAGTTGCGGCGGCCGGAGCTAATGTCACTAGTATAGACATATCAGAGGAACAGTTAAATAAAGATTTATTCGTAGCAAACCGTGACGGGCTGAAACTCTTAACTGTCAAGGGGAACATGTCTGATCTGTCAGATTTTAAAGACGAGACCTTTGATCTGATTATTAATGCTGCATCTACAGTCTTCGTGCCGGATGTAGAAAAAGTGTGGAGAGAACTTTATAGAGTGCTAAAACCAGGCGGTGAGTTATTTGCTGGGATGATGAACCCGTCATTTTTCCTATTTGACCATGCTGAGGCCGAAGAATCAGGCGTTTTAGAAGTAAAGCACAAACTGCCATACTCTGATATTGAAAGTCTTCATAAAAAAGAACTCAAACGAATAATAGATGATGAGGTACCAATAGTGTGGAGTCATAGTCTCGAATCTCTCATAGGTGGTCAAACAAAAGCAGGATTCTCAATAATTGATTTATATGAGGATTGGTGGGCGGAAGATGACACTCTACTTAATAGATTTTCCCCCACAACTTTTGTTACTAGAGCTAAGAGACCCTCTTAATTACTATTTGTATTTCCAAGCTTCGTATCTAAGAACAAGCCGCCTGCTTCAAATTTAGCGGTTGGTTTCCCACTTACAAGCTCTGCATCAAAAGTTATGGCATTTCCTTGAACCCGTGGATTAGAGATTATAAAAACACTATTGTTCTCCACTTCGTCCTTTATAATCGATAGCGTTGAATTGGGAGGGATAGAGTTAAAGTTTTGCTCTCCTTCTCCCCATATAGAAACAAATTTTTTAATGCCCATATGACCTGATTCAACCTCTGGCTTGTCAGAGAAATAGATCACATTACTTTGACCATTGCCGGTAAGCGTTAGCTTGCCATCTACATATGTACCATTATCAAAATTTATAACGAACAGATAGTTTGGTCCGGTTGCCTCAACCGCATATCCAACTCCTGAGATAGCTAATAAGAATGCTAAGCTAAATAATATTTTTTTCATGATTTTCCTCCTTTGATTGGCGGCGATAAGTATACCTAAAGATAAGATTATATTTCTTCCTTTTCAGACTTTGCTGCTGTAAGAAGCGACGCCTCGGTATGTTGAGTAATTCTAGTTACATGACGGCTTACACGCCTGAGCCACCTTATCGCCTCAAGGTTGCTCGTGCCCTGGTTTACATCTAGCTCTCCAGTAGCTACTTTTGACATTACCTGAGCTCTATACGGCCTCACTTTGCTATGTATGATTTCACCTGCCTTATTGGCTATATCATAAGCGTGATGCCAGTTATTATCCTCAATATCCTGAATTATTTCTTTTATTGTGTTGGTAAGCACAGTGCATTCCTCTGCAAGCTCTGGTGTATCTCTGGCAGTAACAGCGCGGTCCTCATCTTCCTCACATCTCTCATGAAGTCTCTGTAAGTGATCAAGCGTATGGATAATGTTTACGAACCTCTCCCAATTTGCATCTTCTGCTGTTTTGATAGTTATGTGGTCTACAAATAAATGCGTTCCATTTAATGCCGATTGCAGCTCATAGAGATCTACCCTTTTTCCCGTCTTCGTATCGCCCATTATCGCGTTTACATGTCTGAAAAGCGCAATCGATTCATTCTTTATAGTCGATTGTACTGCGTTCAGAGCTAGATTGGGTTCTTCAAGGAGAGCCTCATCCAGTTTAGCGACATAAAGAGATGGTTTTTCCGGTATGAGCCTCTGCATAAATCGGGCGAAATGATTTGTAAAGGGGAGTATCGCTATCACGCCTATTGTGTTGAAAAATGTATGGAAGCCTACAAGCGCAATCTCGGCGTTTTCGACTAGCGCTCCTGGAGAAAAATAATCCCAAATCCGAGTGTATGGGGTTAACAAGATAAGTGCCCCGGTAGCGGTGAGTAGATTATAAATAACATGAGAGAAGCCGGTCCTTTTCGCTCCGACAGAGCCTCCGACAGTTGCCAGAGCAGCGGTCATTGTAGTGCCTATATCCATTCCAATCACTAGGGCTGCGGCCTGGTTGAAATTAATGAGGCCAGCATATAGAGCTGTTAAAGCAGCTACCACTCCTGCGCTTGAGGATTGCGTAATAGTGGTGAAGACTACACCTATCAAGACTAGAAAGAGCCGACTTGTAAGACTATCAGCAGGAAGATTTTCAAAGGAGATAAAACTGTGCATCTCTGACATCGAGGACTGCATGTAGGTTATACCGACAAAAATAAGACCGAATCCAGCAATTGTATATCCGATTGTCGAAAGACGCCCTTTGGTAAAAAGACGGAGTACCGCTCCCACAAAAACCAGAGGCAAAAAGACATTGCTCAGGCTGAACTTAAAACCGAGCAAAGCTATAATCCAGCCTTTAAATGTTGTGCCGATATTGGCGCCGAAAATTATTCCCAGAGCATCTGGGAAAGTTATGAGCTCAGCGCTCACAAAACCCACTGCTGCGACAGTGGTGAGGCTTGAAGACTGAAGAATAGCAGTGCTAGCAGCACCAGTTAGAGCACCTGTTACAGGGCTCTTTGTAAAACGCATCAATGCAGAGCGCATTGTACCGCCCGCAAGCGCGCGTAGCCCCTCGGTCATGACTATCATGCCCAAAAGGAATAGCCCAATTCCACCCGCTACCTGAACAACAATTAAGACTTCTGACATTATTGATATCCCAAGACTAGAATCTTTACTCTATATGTAGAGTATATCAGAAGTCTCAAATTAGCGCTTATATCGATAAACAGTTATCACTATTGGCTGCTAAAGACTACTTTTATATCTGGTGTAGTTGTTGTATTGCTACGCCCCCGCCAAAATCCGCAGCGTGAGCACGAATGTTTGCAGAAGCGTCTTTTGTAACAAAACCAGCTTCTTCTCTTGGTCCATTTGATTCATAAAGCATATAGGAATATGGGTTATTACCGTTGTAACTAGAATCACTTACCATAACAGACAACTGAGGGCTTTGTTTATCTAAAACAGGAGCCTTCTGATAGCAAGCGCTCAAAGCTAGTAAAAAAACTCCTCCGATCAATAAATTGAAAAATTTTGACATACCATCCTCCAAGATAGAATTTTTATCCTTTGCTTCCCTTATAAAACATTCTAAAATAAAAACAATAGAAAATCTATAAAGCTATATGTATTGCTTATAATATATAGATGAAAATAAAGTTATTCCGAAACGCAACTATCAGGCTTAGTTACTCGAGCAAAGAGTTTATAATCGACCCGTTTCTGTTGCCAAAACATACAATCCCATCATTTGCCGGGATTTCAAACAATCCGACAGTAGATTTGCCCTGCTCTCCAGAAGAAGTTGTAGATGGAGTAGAAATGGCAATTGTTTCTCATATGCACCCGGATCATTTTGACCAACTGGCTGCACAGCTTTTACCCAAAGATATAAAGCTCTTTTGTCAGCCTAGTGACGAAGAAATGATAAGACAGTTCGGGGTGCCAGGAGCATCTGCAATCTCTGATTCAACCACTTGGGAGGGAATAACAATTATTCGTACAGATGGTCAGCATGGTAGCCGCGAAATGGCCGTCCATATGGGTAAAGTCTCGGGCTTTGTTTTTCAGGCAGAAGGTGAGCCTACAGTATATTGGGTGGGAGATACTATTCTGACTGACGGCGTAAAGCAAGTAATAAAGGATGTTAAACCCGATGTGATAATCACGCATTCGGGAGGAGCACAGATGCAAGGTAGCGGCCCTATCATTATGGACGCTGAGCAGACAGTATCTATTTGCCGCGATAATCCTAATACAATAGTTGTAGCTGTCCACTTGGAAGCGCTCGATCATTGCCCTGTAACCCGTTCGCGACTTAGAAAACTGGCGCGCAATTCAGACATTCCGGACGAAAGTCTGCTTATTCCCGAAGACGACGAAACCATTGAGATTTAGTTCTCCATAATGGAATCAACCTTGCTTTACCCACATCTATTGCAGTACTAAACAATTTGTGAGAGAATGTTTAGATTCATAGGAGGGAGCAAACATGTCTTTATACATGTCACAGTTTTCTTACAAACCAGAAGCTATGGCTAACATGATTAACAACCCTGAACCAAGGAACTCTGCTGTTCAAAAACATCTTGAACAAGTTGGCGGTAAATTAATATCCTTTTACTACACATTTGGTGACTACGACGGTATTTGTATTTATGAAGTACCGGATGGTGTAGACGCTTATAGTACACTTGCTGCAAACTGGGCAATAGGATTTCTCTCAAAAGTTAAGACCACGCGTATATTCTCTGCTGAAGAAGGAATCGAAGCTTTCAAAAAAGCTGGACAAATAGAAATTACACCGCCTAAAGGGTAAAAGTATTTTCTACAATATTTGTTAGCTTTTTAAAGACTGCTTTGCTAAGAGTTTATTTTATTTGAGTGCTTGCAGCAGACTCTCGCAACTGAAAGCTGATACTCGGTTTGCACCAGGTTAGATTAATGTTATTATGGCTAATACTAAACCACTCTATAAAAATCCCATTTTGTGGAACCTGAGATTATGTATTTTTCAAATTGTTTTCCCCATGTTTTATGTTTTTTGATCGTACCCAGCTTTGCCCATGAATCATCCAGTTCTTTCATGCTTTTAATCTGAATTTCACATTCAACAAGCGCCTCTGAAGCTCCTACTGATCCGCTAACTATTCTAACCTTATTTTTAGTCCAGCCGATTTGAGACCCTATCTCATCATACCATTTTGTTATGGATTTAATCGCTTCATTCTTATATCCGAATTTTGCCTGAAACTGCCATCTTGCTATCATCATAATATAATTTTCCCCTGATAAAATTTTTGTTAACTTACATGCTCTCTAAATATTTTAACTCTCAGCCATTTCCATTAATTTAGCCAAATGCCCATTCCAGCCCTCTATTTGAGAATTTATGCTCTCTTCACTCTGCTGGCCTGACTCGGTGTAAATATCTATTAACTGAACCTTTGTTTTATCCCCTTCTGGTATGAGGATCCATCTTTTTTGACAGATATATGAGGCGTTATCAGGCTCAAGAGCTAGTCTCAGCTCTTTATTAGGATCCGCGTAAGTTAAGAAGTAAGTTGTGTTATCAGACCATACTTTCATACGTGCTGTATCCCCTACTTTTGAAACTGTCTTGTTTCCGGATTGCCATTCAAAACCCATAAATCCTGTGAACTGCTCAAGGTTGGTTAGGACTGCCCATATTTTTTCTGGAGGAGCATTAACTATTACCTGCCTTTCAAACACCTGAGCGCTCATTTGTTTATTAGTTACTTCAGAAAAAGAGTCCTGAACTGAAACTACTAGAAACAGAATTAATAATATCGATAGAACGTATTTCATAAAACATACCTCCTTTTTTAATTTCTAATATTAGTACTTTCAGAGAAATAAATCAATCCAGAACAAAGCTTACTCTTATCAGGAAATTATTTTTACATTTAAGTATCTCTAAATATGCAATTATCTATTGCATTTTATACACGATCGTGATATTATCGGAAATAGTTAGAAGATGGCGGTTATCGACTGAGACTTGCTTAATGTCTAGCTGGTCTTCTTGTCTATAACACTTCCAACTAAAATCTAAAGTACAAAAAGGAGGCACTCCTATGAGCGCACCTAAGTCTACTCATGGACTTTCACGTCCATTGATGTACGTTGGCGTGTTTTTATTTGCGGTATTGATTTCACTTGTTTTTTCTACTTATCTAAATGCCAAGCCGGGAAATGGAGGAAATATATGAATAAATTTAGAAAAGTGTTCATGTTATTGATTTTAACAGTGACTATCTTCTTTGGAGGATTGTATTTTTTAAATACTGTACACGATGCGGATGCAAGGTTTAGAAGACCGACGAGAGTAAATGTTTGCTTTATACCAAGGGGCAACCCTGATAGAGCACACACCATTAAGCTCCCCAAGTTTTTAGCTAATTTTGTAATTCGCTTTACAGATAGTTTTCTAGGGGAATGTGATGCTGATAGCGACGGCGTGCTGCTGATTAATGACAACTGTCCCGATACTGCCAACCCCGAGCAGGAAGACTTTGACGGGGACGGTGCCGGAGATGTTTGTGATGAAGATGACGATGAGGACGGTATTCCTGATACTGATGACAACTGTCCGTTTAATGTAAACCCTGAGCAAGAAGATCTTGAGGGGGACGGTGTCGGAGACATCTGTGATAATGATGATGATAACGACGAAGTTGAAGATGAAGTAGATAACTGCCCGTTTGATTTCAACCCTACACAAAACGATAACGATCTGGACGAGTTTGGAGACGCGTGTGATCTGGATGACGATGATGACGGTATTACTGATACTGATGACAACTGTCCGTTTAATGTAAACCCAGGTCAAGAGGATTTTGACGGAGACGGTATGGGTGATGTTTGTGACGACGATTTCGACGGTGACGGAGTAAATAATGAAGACGACAACTGCATGGAAACCCCTAATCCGGATCAACAGGACAGCGACCTTGATGAAATAGGAGACGCATGTGATCCCGATCTAGACGGAGACGGTATTAATAATGATGATGACAACTGTCCATTCGATACAAACCCTGTGCAAGAAGAGTCCGACGAGGACGGTGTTGGGGATGTTTGTGACATATGCTCGAATGACGCGGAAAACGACGGAGATCTAGACGGATTTTGCGCTGATGTTGATAACTGTCCTTCTCTAGCAAACGAGGATCAGACTGATGTAGATGGAGACGGAACAGGATATGAATGCGAAGAATGCGATGATGACCCTAACAAAACACAAGAGGGCGTCTGCGGTTGCGGTGTAGCAGATACAGACTCTGACGGGGACGGAACTCTGGACTGCAATGATGGATGCCCATCAGACACCACTAAAATAGTTCCCGACGTCTGCGGTTGCGGTGTAGCGGATACAGACTCTGACGGCGACGGAACACCGGACTGTAATGATGGATGCTCTAATGATCCTGATAAAACAGATCCCGGTCAATGCGGTTGTGGTATAGCTGATACATTTGAAGATTCAGATAACGACGGTATTAATGACTGTATCGACGATAATATTGAGCCTCCGAATGATGATCCGGTAGATCCAAATGTTCCAGTTGACCCAAGTGATCCGAGTATCCCGGTTGATCCAAATATCCCAACTATTCCGGTTGATCCAAATATCCCAACTATTCCGATTGATCCAAATATCCCAACTATTCCGATTGATCCAAGTATCCCGGTTAATCCGCCAGATGAAATTGAACCATAATTGAGATGATATATAAAATAAAAAGAAGCCTGTTTAATTACGGGCTTCTTTAATTCACAATCTATGCGGCTAGCTGATATTGTGCGTATATTCAAACTTTCATAAAAATAATATTCTAACATATTGAGGTATGTATAAATACACATATACTATTCTTCTTAGTGTACGAAAGTGATATTATGAGAATAGTTTTAAAGATGGCGGTTGTTGACTAATGACTTCACAATTCCTGTGCAGGCCCTCTGGTTAATAACACTTCTAACCAATAATCTTGTAGGCCAATTCTGGAGGGAAAACCTATGAGGGGTATTGAGACAAAGGTCGTTTATCCACGTTACTTAATCTATGGCGGGGCTTTGCTGGCTGCGGCTATCGCATCATTAGCGTTTGCTAACTTTCTAACATCTTAAAACAGCAGTGATCATAAACAAATACCCTTATATTTAAGCCCGTTAGGCTTATAAAATCTTATTGGGATCTGTATGTTGACAGGACTATCAAAAAAGTGGAGATTTAAAATATAGTCTTGAGAGGGTCCTATGTCTTATAAATTAAAAACAATTGCTTTATCAATCGCAGCTATATTTTTGTTTCAATTCACAACTCCGCAATTAGCAGTTTCTTCTGAAGACACTCATTCGCACGAAACAGAAAGACTTCACTTTTCACATCCTCTGATAACTGAGTCCCCATCCCCTGATACAAAAATAAGGCTCGACTACTTTTTCCTCGATGTGGACGGGGAGGTAGAAGACGAACAGCTAGGGGAGGAAGGGGAAGGACCCCAGAAATTTAAAGAGAGCACTATACGTCTTGAGCTTGAGTACGCGTTTACCAGGAATATAAGCATTGAGGCGGATATACCTTATACATTCTTAAACGTTGACGGCGGATCCAACGAAAATCATTTTAACAATATAGACGTCGGCCTTAAGCTGGCCAGTTTTATATTGGAGGAGTACGGGATACTCCTTGGCGGGGGTATTGAGTTCGTGCTTCCGACAGGAAAAGACCGAAAGGGTATCGGTAGCGACAACATATTTGAGATCGAGCCCTTTGTAGATTTCGGATATAAGTATAAGGAATTTGAAGTTATCGGCTTTTTATCTCTGGGTTTCCCAGTAAATCAGAAAGGTGATCAGGATGAGGGAGACGAGCTCGGTTACAACTTTTCCATGCTCTATAATGTAACCCCAAGCATTGCAGCAATTCTCGAATTTGACGGAGAGACGGTTCTGAACGGAGAAGCAGATGGGGAGTCTGTACTAAACATTGATCCCGGTATCACAGTTGCTCCCTTTAAGAACAAAGATATATTATTTGGAGTCGGCGCTGGATTCCCTTTAACCAACGATAAAGAGTTTGAATACCGACTAATCGCATCTGTCTTCTACCATATGCACTATTTAAATTAAGATACTTACATCTCATATAATATTCCTATTCATACATTGGATATCTAGACCTTAGGCCCTTTTTATATCTATCCTTGGACTCTTCTATAGTGATAAGCGTTTCTTCAATTCCACGCCAGCCATCAATCTCTACATCCTTATGCTCCAATTTTTTGTAAATAGAGAAAAAGTGTTCTATCTCCTTCAGTAAGTGAGGCGGAACCTCATTTAATTCTTGTATGTGGTTCCACAGAGGGTCTGCAACCGGTACGCACAATATTTTTTCGTCAGGCCCCTTCTCGTCGCTCATTATAAACATTCCTAAAGGTTTGGACTCTATTATACATCCTGGAAACGTGGGTTCCCAAAGAAGTACTAGTGCATCCAACGCATCGCCATCAAGGGCAAGACTATCTTCAACGAATCCGTAATCGCAGGGATAATGCACAGAGGAGAAAAGCATCCTGTCCAATTTTATTCTTCTTCTGATCTTATCGTATTCGTATTTGTTTCTTGAACCTTTTGGTACCTCTACCATTACGCTCACTGTCTCTACATTATCGTTAACCATTTGTTACTCCCGTTTGTGTTTATAAATCTAGAAAAAGTCCTTTGGCTTCTTTTGAAGTAAGTTTTGATACGGAGGTTACTTTATCACTAAATCTAGATAATGTCCCCCAGGATTCTCTTTCAGATAGGTCTATTAAAACCGAATAGACTTTAAAGCGGAGCCTATCTTGAGTCTCCTTAAAAGTTTTTAAGAACATATCCCCTACGTTGGACTCGCCGTCAGTTATAAAAACTATATCTCCGCCTTTAAATTTAGATTCTTCCAAAAGCTCAAGTGCTTTGTTTAATGGCTCTTCAAAATTAGTCCCTCCCCCTGGGAAATACTCCGCAAGCTCCATAATCTCGGACTCTTTCATGCCCCAGCCTGATAACCCTTCTTTGCCTACCGATTCAAAAATCTTAAGAGGAGCGCCGCCGGAAGAAAATACAATAACATTAAATTTACGTCTCTCTCTTTTAGCAATATCAAGCAAGGTTAAACAAACACCCTTGGACCACAACTCCTTATTGCCATCCATTGAGGAACTACCGTCAAGACAAATAACCATAGGCCCCCTGCCCCTTTCTTCTTTAAGGTAATACTGAAAAAGCCTGCCATCTACATAGCGTTTCTTAAAATCGTGTTTTAGTAGTTTATGTCTAAGCGATACCAACTCTGTGGGTATAATCCTGCCTATATCATCCCCAACTGAGACGTCAAACACTTCTGATCCTCTTTTAGACCATACTTTTCTTCTCGTAGATAACATTTCATCTTTTAGACTACCTACAAGGAGTGAGAGCTTTTTTAATTTATCGTTCTTAGAAAGTTTGGCAGCAAGATCCAGCTTTTCTCCGGCTCCTTTGCCACCCTCAGGGTTACCCATTGAAGAATCCCAGGATTGAATTTGATCCTCTGACTCTTCAATATTATGATCGGTCTGCTCAAGAGATGTTTTGATCATCTTGTCCATATCAAAATCCATCTTTTCATGACTGTCTTCCTGATTCTCTATGAGCTGGTCCAGATTATCCTCTTCTTCTCCCAACTCTGACTCTTTCTGTTCTCTTGCTTCTTTAAAAGCCTCTCCCATCTCTTCATTTTCTTCCTCAACCTCATCCCACGTTTCCATTTCTTCTTGTAGTTCCGATACCCTTTCCTCTGCCTGGCTGACTTCCCATTCTTTTAAAAGTCTCTTCTCACCAGGTCCATCATCCGATCTAATCCAACTAAGTATTTGATTACCCATATCTATTGTAGCAAGAGCGGATTTAAACCCTTCAAGCGCAGTTTCTTCTCTGAGCTCTTTGTAATGAGGGTCATGGAATATTTTATCAAGTAATTTTCTGGCTAGAGCGGAGCCTTTTTTGGCGCTGTCCTCAGGCAAGAACAACACATTATGCTTGTAGAATGCTGAAAATAGGTCTAGTATTAGCGCATCAAAATTGGGGAGTAAATGTGATCCACTTTCTATTAAAGAGCGGAGCGCTTCAGATTCTAGGCAAAGCGTTCTAAATAGTTCACGGTCAAAAGAATCGGATTCAATATTTTGAGCAGATTTTATATCTGACATATACTCTTAAAAGCTAACACGCATACGAAATAGTTCAATCAGCTTATATGAATTTTGACTAAGCGTGTTAGAATTAAAAACCTTTTGTTCAAAGACGCATCATAACTATTCAGATGAAACTTAACAAGACAGAGATCAAAGCTGTTGCAGCTGTGGGATTGATTATGGCTATCAGGCTGCTCGGGATTTTTTTGATCCTGCCGGTATTTAGCGTCTATGCCGAGAAATACCCAGGGGCTGACTTGGCTCTGGCGGGGATAGCGTTTGGGATATATGCGCTTGTTCAGAGCGTCTTGCAGATACCCTTTGGATGGTTAAGCGACAAAATCGGGAGAAAACCGGTTTTAATCATCGGGCTCTCTATATTTGCTATTGGAAGCCTTATTTGCGGACTGGCAGATAATATAAATGAGCTCATAATTGCTCGAATAATTCAAGGAACGGGCGCCGTAAGCTCTGTTGCAGTAGCTTCTCTTGGAGACGCAACGCGCCCGGGAGTCAGAGCTCAGTCTTTTACAATTGTTGGAATTACTATCGGTGCAGGATTTCTTATTGCAATAATCATAGGCCCATTGCTAGCTGCCGAGATCGGATTTTCAGGCTTATTCTACATACTTACGGCTTTAGGTGTCCTGGCTATATTAATTACTATTTTATTCTTCCCCAAAATAGAAAAGAAAGACCTAATTCACGATGAATCTGCAATTCTTAGCTACTTAAAACATCCTGAGATCAAAAAATTGTTTCTGTCTGCAGCATTAATATCTTTAACAGTCAATATGTTTGTATTTATCTACCCCTTAAGTTGGACAGCATTAGGAGTTAGTGAGGATGATTTGTGGAAGGTTTACCTTATAGCGCTCATCCCTACCGCGCTTTTTGCATATCCATATGTAAGATATTCAGAGAAAAGAGGAAAATTAAAAATCGCTATAACAAGCGCCTGGGCTTTAATTGCAATCAGTTTCCTAGTTTACCCTGCAAGCTCTATTTTACCAATGGTTTTATATTTGGCAGGGATGGCATATTTTATGGGTCACACTGTGCTTCAATCAGTGTTCCCAGCTTTTTTAACTCAAAGAGTTGGGCAAGAAAAACGCGGCATAACAACGGGTTTTTATAACCTCTCAAGTTTTCTTGGAGCTTCAATTGGTGGCATGAGCGCCGGCTACCTCTATCAGGTAAGTGCTCATTTACCTCTAATTATAGCTCTGTTATTAGTCATCGCCTGGGGCCTTTCAGGTCTTCCAAACACACC